>Ga0255343_1000119_pt1 | contig 132670 bp, 116 predicted proteins | sample wastewater_treat_4_FD_192413 | JGI IMG/M metagenome (GOLD analysis project Ga0255343, IMG submission 192413) | Wastewater microbial communities from Lulu Island WWTP, Vancouver, Canada - plant16 | ecosystem: Engineered > WWTP > Wastewater > Unclassified | place: Canada: Vancouver, British... | reverse complement strand
CCTAAATTATTTGTTATTCCAGTTAAAATAAACGGTTCCAATGAATCAAATAACACGGCTTCCATCCTATTTCGAACAACAAGAACATCATTATCCCCCACACTATTTTCATATAAAACTTTTTTCTCGTCTTCCCAAATTGGTGATTCAAATCCTACTTTATCAATAATACAATCACCCAATGATGTTAATATTGTATGTTTATGTACATAATATTTTGACGTGGAATTTTCAGTATCTTTAATGTCTATACAACGTTTTCCAATAACTAACGGATTAAAAGTAACACCACTTAACTGTGATTTTAATATATTAATAACATAATATTCAGAATCAAATATGTTGTCACCAACTGAATTCACATAATAATACCTTCCATCAATCAAGATGTATTCACCCCGACTAATTCCATGTCGTACCGGACTTGTTAAAACATAATGTATTTCAGTCTCTTCAACCCTAAATGGTATACCATCACCACTAGTAAATGTTATAACATTTTCACCCTCAATTTTTGTTCGGCCAGACAATGTATATTTCATTGGAAAATTATCAACTTGACCCGAAATATAACTCGTATAAAGATTCCAGTTGTGATATGGTGCTGTAACTGATGTGATTGTTTGATGTTCAGTTGGACCACTTGTAACCATGGTAAATCCTGTAAATCCACTCAATGAAGTAACCGACAATGATTCGGTGGTTTCATAATATATATCATCTCTTAAAAACGCAAATTCGTTATATGGTAGATAACCACAGAAATTATTATCCGACCCATCACTAACTAAGGATAATCTTTCACGTAAATAATCATATGATGTTGCACCAGCATATAGGTTTCTAAAAACCATTCTCATCTTACCATATAACTTATATCGTTTACAATTTGCACGTTCTTCTGTAAATTGTTCAGATAAGTTTAAAACAACATCCCTATCATCCCCTCTCAAAAGAGATTTATCAGACTCGAATCCAATCGAAATTTGACTATCTGTTTCAGGTGCGTTTTCATACCTTAGCTTTGGTAATATGATCTTCTTTTTCTTCATTTACATAATTTAATCAGGTAATTCTTGACAAGCCCCATTACACGATGAATATCCAAATCCAGAAATATGTGTAACTTTAGGATTTAAAAAACCACTTTCTTCTTTTATTATATAATAAACTTTTTGTTCAATACCGTCTTTATAATACATTCCTTCATCTAAAGGATTTTCATTTATAATATATTCTGTTTCCATTGATGGTGGATCACAATTAGTACCATCATAACAACCATAAGATATAACCTCATATATATACCCACTAATAGGTGTCGGAGTCGGTGTTACTGTTGGTGTCGGCGAGGGTGGTGGCGCGCCAGATGAGCGTGATACTGTTATTGATGGTGTTCGTGTTGGTGATGGTACTGGTTGATAACCATCATTAAGTGATATTGTGACAGGTGCAGAACTAACTACTAATCTACCATAATGAACAATACTATATGGGAAAGATGCTTCATTAGTTATAGTCGTATTAATGACATCACCACTACTATCGACTAATGACAAATATGATGGTATTGTATATACCCCATTTATAACCACCACAATTGTGTATCTCCCACCACCATAATACATTAACACACCACTATCACCAGGATAATATGGGAAATCTGGTGATGGTGGATCCGGATGCTGTTGTTCTCCACCAATCCATAATTCAGATATTGATAGTGATGATGACGCATTATTTAATATATTAACTGTAACATAATCAGGTGGCAGTGATGATGGTATAGGAAGTGAAGCTGAAGGTATTGGAATCGAAATTGATGGTATAGGTGTCGAAATTGATGGTGTTGGTGGTGGTGTAGGTGTTATTATATCAGAAATAATGCATTCATCAAATTCATCCGAAATAAACGCATCACTATCACCAAATGATTTTATTAGAAGATCGAGTGCTGTTTTGCCCGGCCTTAAACCAAAATAAAATAAAAATGGTGTTGAAAGAACTTGTTTTTCACCACTATAATTCAATGCTGTTTGAGGTATAAAATTCTCTCTGTAATTATCTTCATAAATGTTATTGAATTGTGGTACCCACATTTTATTAACAACGACATATATTATACCAGTTATCGGATCTTTTCGATAATCACTTCCGCTATAAGTTAAAACTTGTAACCACAAATCACCCTCAATAAATCCAATAGTATTATTCAAATCGCTTGGTGGTTCTAAACTAATTACCTCAAATCTTTCTAACATATCTTCTGTGGCACCTGTCATACTAAATGTGTTATGGGTTATAGTCATCGGTTTAAGAAGATATTCTTCTTCTCCGTCCGCCATAAGATAATTTGTTGTAGTACCAGATACATCACTTATAGAAAATATTCGTTGTAATGGCATTGAGGCTATTTGTGTCCTATCCCATGTTTGTTTATCAGAATCATTCCCATATTGACCAAACCCCTCACCTTTTTTATTCCACAAATAAAACGGTACAATTTGAGTAAAATCACCCAGCCTATAATTCAAACATAATCTTATACGTTTTCCATTAAAATCAAATTTAAAATCTATCGGTGTGGGCCCGAACAATGAACCAAAACAAAAATAATTATCAAATTCTGGTGATTCTGGATCCATATACTCACCATTGTACATTGAATAATGTGGACTATCTGTATCAAAAGCTTCTATTCCCGTTTCACAATTAATTGATAATAATTGTGTAACATCACCATCAAAAACTTTTATATTTGAACCATAATGAGTGTTACTAAAAAAATCATCAACTTTAAATTTCGCACCAGTAGTATCTAATCGGTAATTAATTGCATGTTCAACAATACCCCCCGGATCTTGATATGATGTTGATGTTATATCTCTTACCACAGAACATGTCGGATCAAATATTGCTTCAGTACATATTTCAGATAAAAATTCATCTCGAACACCAAGATCAAAAAATGTTGTTGGGTGTAATATTTCCTGTACATTATGTCCATCATGAATATATGTTTGTCCTGTAAAAATTCCTTGTTCGTTTACATAAACATAAGGACAACATCTATAATAAAACTCTTTTTCTCTAATATTATAAAAAACAAGCTCTTTTGGATATTTTGATCCTCGTTGATTTAAATCATAATTATTTTCATCATCCCACCTAATTCTTTTATGGAATTTAAAGAAATAAAGTAAACCATGAATCCAATTATCAATAAATGAATAATTAATAACACCACCACAAAACGTTAAACCGACTCTTTTTCTTCTATACCATTCTTGAATAGCCTTTAAATTGTAACTCTTACCCTGAATGACGGGTATTATTGTAAATAATCCGTCTCTAAATTCACTTAAGCCAGATTTGGTTTTTCTATCATAGTATTGAATACCAATATTTCGTCTTTTTGAATACCTCGTAAAATCATGCATAAATGGTAATCGTCTAGTACTATTTGTACCTATTATCGTTGAAACTAAATACGGATGTGTTGACGGCATATTACGATTTTCATTAAATCCGGTATCATCTGAATAATTAGGTGGTAAAATTGGTAATGAAGGATTATAACCTAAAGCCGGATCATTTGTCCACAAATATTGAAACATTATATTTTCATTATATAATTTATCATATTTTTGACATCCAACTTCAACATTTATTGTTTCGCCAGTAATCGGAAATTCCTCAGAAACTAAAGCCCTATCATATATTCTAATAACAGCATATAAATCATATATTTCATCTTCAAGTTCTGGATTATGGATAAAATCCATCCCAGTTAACTCATTCCATACTTCTTTACTAAAATAAACATACATAGCAGCCATGGGTAGTGAAAGTATCACAATATTTTCGGGCTCATTACTATTTATCGGTTTAAAATATCCACTAAACGAACTAAAACTTGTCATTCCAGTTATTGTTGTTCCAGTAACATTTGACGACCACGAATATACTTCAGCGCCATACCTCGGTTCATTTGATGATGGTAGTGTTATATTATGTAAATCACTTAATTGTGTGTAATGCATTTCTGTTGTTCCCGAGCACAAATCCGTATTTTGCCGAGCAGAATCACCATAAAACGAATCATATACATTCACACTCAATAAACTAGAAAACACATTAGGTGATACCGAATAAAAATTGGCACCAGGTTCCGTAGAACCACTTGTTTGTAATTGATCTACCGTTGCTGATAATTCTACCATAATAGGAGTTACGTTAACTTTAAACTTAACCTCCGCTATTCGACAATATCTATCGCTAAATGATGTCCATTCTTGAATTAATGTTTCATCATCAGCCGTACATTCCTCACAATCAGGATAAATTGTTAATGGTAATTGTTGTGTATATTTATCTTGTGTTCTATAAGAAAAATCAATAAGTTGTTGACCAACTTTTGGAAAAACTTTAGCACCCATAATATTGATACTTAAAAATGTTCTTCCAATACTATAAGCTATTCTTCCAATAATTTCGGCAAATTTTACTGTTATTACAGAAAAAATAAATTGTATGAATAATAAAACTTGTGATAATAATAATGTAAATTTCGTTCGATTCTTAAACGCAAAATTCGTTGGAAAATAATTCGTGTTTGATGCACAATCATCTTCAACATTCGGTTGTATTTCTTTAATCCCTAAAAATGCGTCTCGTATTTTTGCCGTTTCATAATGAGTACCTTGAAATGACGAAACAGTATATACTTTATTTGAAATGAACTTATAAAAATAATCTTCAGGAGATCCGGGACTAAGTGTGTTGTTCGTGCCCAGCATTAAATCTTTTTTGTGTTCCTTTACATCCGTATCATAGTTTAAATCACTTAATGTCATTCCTGATATTGGTGGAACGACATTTATATAATCTTCAAACACATCCGAAAAGGTGTATGTTGCCAGCATCCCTTCACTATACTGAACACCATATCTTAATGCACTGTCACTTAAAACACCATTAGACGTTCCATTATTATTTGGATTAAATTCTCGAATATTTGGAACAAGATATTTTGCCGTTGCATGTTTATATGTATTAAAATCCAAGTCAAATCTAAATCTTGCAATAGACGATGTTGGTATTCCTTTACTTGAATCGTTTGTTATTTCTTGTTCACCGAATTCATTCGTGTATATATAATCTAAATTCATTGGTAATGCTATCATTACCACGCCATCATCATTAATTGTGTCCGTTATGTTTAAATATTCGAGTTCCGGATACTCTGTTATTCCATCTGATCCTATTACAGACTTACCAGTAAAACGAACACACTCAACAGTACCCGGTATTGTTTGTAAATTACACTTATATCCGGATTTCTTTTTAATTCTCCCATTTCTCTTAACAGCGTCATTAGTATCGTCCGTTATAGTTGAAACGAGTATTAAAGCAACTGGATCTATTTTTATATTTCTTTCAGATAAATCAAAATCCGTCCTAGTAATACCAATCTCACACAATTCCTCATTCCCCCAAAATGGATAAACATCTATTGTTTTATCAAATGTTATAATTTGTGGTAAACTATCTATATCAGAACTTGATTTAAATGCATATACTCTGTCAAAATCATCAGTAGCATATCCTTTTTTTATAAAGTCATATGGTCTCAAGGAAAAACAACCCATATCGGACAAATCAATGTCAATATGTAAAACCTGTGTCCCGATCGGAACACCCCATATCATAAAATCACCAGAATCATTTGTTTTTACCGTATAATTGTAATATTTTTCAAAAACTTCAAGACATTCTTCTCGTGTTAAAATATCTTGTTGATCCATAAAGGTACCTGTTGGTGCATGTCCCCCATGTTGTTTTCTTTGTGGTAATAAATTATATCGATACCCATTAACATCTTTATCATTAATATCTTTATATGGATAAAGAGCAGAAATTACTGGATCATTTTCATCCATTTCAGATAAAGGCACAAAAATTGAAACTTTAGCATTTGGTATTCCAAAACCACTATTAGCTGTGACTCGACCCACAACAACACCATAATCTGAACATTTTCCAGAGGCATATATGTCTTTTTGAGAAAATTTAAGAGATAATATCTCCATTAAATCATACGTGCTAGAAATCTGTACAGTTATTTTATGATCTCGGCCAATATCTGTATGTATTCTATGTTTTTGCATTACCTTTTACTAATATAAATAGGAAACTAAACAATTTTCTAAAAGATAAACAAAAAACAAATTAATATGTAGCTGAAGTGAGATTTTTAGTACGAATTTTTATATCTGTATTAGGAAATCTAATCTGAAATATTTGATTGGACTTCATATAAATTGTACTATCTGATTGTTGTATTTCTTTAGTTTCATTATCAACATAAGCTTGAACAACCTCACTTGATGAATATTTACCACCCACTTTATTAAATACCCTAATATCCACCACGTTAACAACGCCCGTAACATTACCAATTTCCCTCATTAAATCTCCAACAAATAACGGATCTCCCATTTTTCTTTTTGATATCGAAAAGAATGATATTGTTTGTTCTATTATCGATTTTAATATTTCTGTAGAAATTTCATTTTTATTAATAACTAAATCAATTTCTAACCCCAAATCAATGACCTCACCACTTTGAATGTCAATATAATCATTTAACATCCTATAATTAGAAAGATAATTTAAAATATTATGTTTTAATGTGTTAGAAACTGTCTCAATTAACGCCCCGTTTTCATCATAAGATAACAACGTTATTTTCACTTTATTATCCTCTTCCATAACACTCACCTTTGCTGGTGCACCATATGTACTTGGCATATTTTCAATTAACGATTTATAATCATTTAACGTAACTGCCCTATTTTGTGCTGAAAAGTTATATGCTATCATATTTCTTATTTCCTCTATTGTGGGAATGTCTGACCCACCAATAGCTGGTGTTATATTTGTTACACGAATTGACTGACTTACTTGGGTATTTATTGACGAATTTGGACCGTTTACAATTAATTCATAAGTATCCATTACAGTAAGAACATTGACTCCAATATTCGTCTCTTTACCACCACCAACACGATACTTAACAAATAATGTTGTGTTTGATTTTGGTATTTCACCTAATGATGTATTATTTAAAAATGTCGCAAGATTAACTCTTAAATTTCTTGTCATGTAATTATCCAAATTTGTCATAGGATCCACATTCCCCGAACCAAATGTTAATGAAAAATATCCCTCTGGAGTGTATTCCGTATAAAACTTTTTAGTAACATTTACCCAATCACCGGCTTTAAAATTATCTCTATCTGAAGCAGCTGTTGGATTTTGAATAAATACTTTGTCCTCAATTAACGACTTCACCTCATACCATTTATTTTTTGATAACATAAATTCATCTGATGTTGGATTTGCACCATATCCAGTACCGTCTTTGTGAATAACAGCAGTAACGCCCAAAACATTTCGCTCAGGAAGATATAGTTTTAAAAATGGTTTTTGATCCAAATCTGTAATTACTTTTCTATATATTCTTGAAACACCATTAATAACAGCTTCCCGTTTTACTATTGTATATGAAATTAATTTATTATTATTATCAAAATTTGGTAATTTAAGCCTATTTGATTCTCCTCTACTATTAAATGGACTTGAAAAATCAACATCTTCAACAATTTCAAAAACTTGACCACCACCAGATATTTGAGAGCCAGCTTTTAAAACACCTTCATATCTTTCATCATCTTTATCGCCTCTTACCGGTACATTTATACTAAAATCACATAAAGCAACAGACGGTCTAGGACCGGGTATTTTTAGACCATACGTTTTGGCTATATGAAATAATGATTGTCTTTGTTGTGCAAAATCCAACATAGTCTCTTGCCAAACTCTATCTATGTGAAAATGTAAATTATCTGCAACCGCAGCATTTAAATCCATCAATACAGAATAAATCGAAGCATCATTGAAATTTGAAATTAAATCAGGATAATATTGCTTCGTTAATTTAACCAGCTCATCTCGAAGTCCGGCAAAATCTCTTGTTGCGTATGTTATTTGTTTTGACATTTTATTTATTTTTAATGATAATATGTATCATAAACCTCATTTGTTAGCCCAAAATCAATTAAAACCAAATGATCTTTTCCGTTTCTTTTTACAATTCCCCATGAACTTATTCGTCCCAAATCATTTGCTGGTGAATCTGAATCCAACATAAATGAAATTAATAATTGTACATTATCATTTTCATCTAATTTCTTCTGTATTGGTTCATCCAAATAAAATGGAGAACGACGTCCCCGATTTTCAACGTCTTTGTTTAATAGATATAAATCCAAATATTGTTGTTCCACACCCCACAATCTTCTAAAATCTGTTGGTTTAGCTCTAATTGCCAACTCCATTTCAACCCATAAATGATCATAACGATCAAAATCAAAAATATTTGCAACAATACTTTCATAATAACCATCACCCGCCCAATCAATTTCAACTTCATTTTGTGCAACACCTCGTCGATTCTTTGCCAATTTAAGAACTTTATTCTCGTCAACACGATAAACTACTCGTGACGAACCCCTCCCTATTGGTTTCCCCAAATGTTCTTCAGCATATCTCAATTTAGCCGCATATGATGGTAAAATTTTAAATTTAGAGATATCAAAATCAGTTGGATACTCTTCAGTTAATTCAGTTTCATCGAATCCCTCAAACATATCCCTCGATTCACACACAATATCATATAATTTAAGTCTGCTCATTATATATTAATAATTACAAAATCGGACGATGAAAATGTTCCGTTATTAACTGTATAATCTATTTTTACCCTAGCCGTATATGGTTTTGCAGCATTATCTGCAATTCGAAATAATCTTTTATCCTCATCTTCAGCCGGCATTGATGGAGTTTCAGGATCTTCTTCAGCTGGCATTATATTTATTGAATTTATATCCAAATTCGGAATATATTTTCGCACGCCCTCTCGTATTTCATCCTCAATATTATTAAATGTCACAATATCATTTTGATCAAAAATATATTCATATAATCTTGTACCAAAATCAGGAAGAAAATATCTACTACCTTTTCTTGTCAATAATAAATGTATAAGATTTGCCCGTACTTCCCTTTCAGGAGTTGAAGTCATCTTTACATAATTTCCGATCGCACTATCCCTAAATGGATAATCTATACCATAAGTAGTTGCCATATTTCATAAATATTAAGAAAAAAAAAATCGCGAAATTATCGCGATTCAAAATGAACGTAATATATATGAATTATTCTTATTGTTTCAACCAATTTTCCCAAGAATCAGCAACATCATAATAAATTCCATTTCTTTTAAACCAATATTTCTTTCCTGATGTTACTACTGTTCTAGAAAAAACTTCTTTAGATATTGGAATAGCATAGCCAATTTTAATAAATAAATTTTTTAAATGTGGTATTAAGTCCTTAAACTCATCATTATCTTCTATAGTATCCATAGCATCCTCAAACGCATTAACTATATCATAATCCAAGTTTTTACCCTCATCTTGTCCATGATCAACATTTTCAAGATGATACATAATTTCTTCTTTAAGTTTTGGATGAGCAGTTTCTATAGCACGAATTAATTTGTTTCTATTAGACATTCCAATATCCTCATTCAATTTTATTATTTTTCAACCATTGTTCAATATATGTTTCATCATTACTAACAAAACTATTTACGCAATCTATCTGAAAATCTCTGACTAATTTTTTTAACAATTCCAATGTTAAAAAATAGCCCGCCCTATATTCATAGTGATTAATATCGTTTATTTTGACTATTTTATTTTCTAAAACAATCATATAAACCACAAAACCCTAACATAATTTATTCCAATTATGACACCACAAATTGAAAGAATCACTGTGAATATTTTCCCAAAATCAACCGCGCCCTCTTTAACAATGGCGGATAATTTAACATACACATTTCCCTTGTATATTGTATATCTTGCAATTACTGAATACAAAATAACACATACAAAATAAGAGACGAAAAAATAAACTATTAAATTCATAATTTTAATATTTAAGTTATTCATTGCAAATATACAAATGTTTTTCAAATAAACAAATAAAAACCCAAAAATTTTGACTAAAAACAAAAAAAGTTGTTCGGTAATAGTAAACAACTTTTTTATTCTTTTTCAAATGACATTCAATTTAGCCACATTTTGAATTTCCACATCCCATGCAAGTTAAACACCCCTCTTTAAATTCAAGATGATTGCTACCACAATTAGGGCATTTTTTATTCACCTCAACACCATCTTTTATATATTTTTTAATCACACGCGCAACCCCATTTTTCCATGTGTTGATATGATCTTCCCTGAAATTAAGAGAATCCACCAAATTCCAAACATAATAAATCGGCATACGTTGTCTTAAAACACCAGATACTAACTTGGCATAATTCCAAAATTCAGGATTGAAAGCTTGATTTAAACCCGTATGAACTTGTCTTTCACTATTACTATCAATATATTCAATATCATAACGTTTTTTCGTGACCTTTATAGTTTTTCCTTCTTCATTGATCTCTTCAACTTCAAATTTATTTTTTACAACTTCACATTCCTTTATATTACTAGGTAAATAACTAAGTCCATTTTCAAGTTTACCGGTAAATATTTCATATGGTCTTCCATCCATCAATCCTACTACAGCAATCCATTTCTCCAGATTATTTTGAAAACGATGAATGTGTGCTTTCAATCTCTTTGGACGTTTGGGAACGTGAATTTCATATGGTGTTTCTGTCTTTTTTTCTGAACTTATCAAAACACCACTACGACTACCATCACGATAAACTGTAAGCCCCTTGCAGCCACTCTTCCATCCTGTTTCATAAACCTTTGCAACCATTTCTTCAGTTATATCTTTTGGAAGATTAACTGTCACGGAAATAGAATGATCCACATGCTGCTGTATTCGTCCTTGCATTTCAACTTTTTTAACCCAATCAACATCATTTGCTGTTGCTTTATAATATGGTGATTTTTTTAGTATTTCATTAAGTTCATTATCAGACATATTTTTCACTTGTTCAATATCATAACCATTCAATTCAAGCCAAGTTTCAAATTTATGATGAAAAACCGGATACTCCTGCCAGGCAACACCCTCATCATCAACAAAATCAATTCGAATGTCTTTTTCTTGAGCATTAATTTTACGCCTACGTTTATAAAACACCTCAAAAGCCGGTTCAATACCCGATGTTGTCTGAGACATAATTGAAACACTTCCAGTTGGTGCAATCGTTAAAAGTGCAATGTTTCTACGACCATGAGCAATCATATCATCATATAACTGTTTATCTTCTTCTCTTATCCTATTAATGAAAGGATTGTTCATTTCGTTCTTTTTATTATAAATTGGAAATGACCCACGTTCTAACGACATTACAGTACTTGAACGATATGCCATGAGTTTTAATAACCTATGAACATTTTCACTAAACTCAATCGCTTTATCTGTTCCATAAGTTAGTCCTAATGCGGCCAACATGTCACCTTCTGCGGTTATACCAAGACCAGTCCTACGACCCTTTGATGCCATATCTTTTATATTTTCCCATAATCTTCTTTCATAAATTTTTATAAAATCATCCTCTGGATCGGAATCAATTTTTCTTAAAATTGCATCAATTTTTTCAAGTTCAAGATCAACTATGTCATCCATATACCTTTGAGCTATTTGAACATCGGATTTAAATAATTCCCAATTAAAATGAGCATCTTTTGTAAATGGATTTACCACATAACCATAAAGATTAATAGCAAATAACCTGCAACTATCATAGGGACAAAGGGGTAACTCGGCACACGGATTTGTACTAACAGTTGTAAACCCTTCATCAGCATAGCAATCAGGAATACTTTCACCAATAATTTTATCCCAAAAAAGAATACCGGGTTCAGCCGACTTCCACGCATTATGAATAATCTTTTTCCATAATTTTTTTGCATTAATTTTTTTCAAATATCCTACATCCGGTAGATATATTAAATCACCTTCTTTTGCATTAATAATTAATTTATCATATTCTTCACCCAATGGAATTTTTAAATCAATAGGATATGTTTGCCAAAACTCATTATCTTCAAGTTGCGTAGCACGTCGCATAAATTCATCAGTAAGCTTAACCGAAATATTCGCCCCCGTAACTTTACCTTGTTCAAGCTTAGCATCAATAAATTTTTCAGCATCAGGATGTTCAATAGATATACTCAACATAAGTGCCCCACGCCTACCATCCTGAGCAACCTCTTTTGTACTGTTTGAATACCGTTCCATGAAAGGAACAATACCCGTACTCGTTATTGCAGAATTTTTAACAGGACTTCCTGCAGGACGAATATGAGATAAATCATGACCAACACCACCCCTACGTTTCATTAATTGAATTTGCTCTTGGTCAATTTTAAGAATACCACCATAACTATCACTTGTTCCTTTATTGCCGATCACATAACAGTTTGATAATGAAATAACTTGAAAATCATTACCAATACCTGACATTGGTGATCCTTGTGGTATGATTCTTTTAAATTCTTTAAGTGTTTCATAAATTTCATCTTCTGAAATTGGATTTGGATATTTTTTTTCGATTCTCGCAAGTTCTTTTGCGATTCTTCGATGCATGTCATCCGGTGTTAATTCATAATAATTATTTTCATCTTTTAAACAATACTTCTTAATCCAAACATCTGTTGCTAATTCATCACCCTTAAAATATTCTAAGGTTGCTTTTTGGACTTCTTCTTTAGTGTAGATTTTTAACGTTTTATCCGCCATATTATATCATTAATTTTTAATTATTTATTCATTTTTTTTAATGCTCTTAGTCTTCGATTTATATCTTCTTGAGTAAAAACAGTTTTGGTTGGTGTAAGTTTTGTTTCTATTTTAGCTTCAACCATAGTATCTGTTATTGTGTTATCAAAAGACTCATAAACAGTTTCATGTATATCATTAGATTCATCTATTATATCAATAATATCTTCTTTTATTTCATTCGCAGGATTAAATTTTACATCACCAACTGTCATATCATCTAGATTTTGTAATTCATTTAAAAGATTTTCTACTACAATAGGTGAATTACTAATTGCAGCTTCAATTCTAGATCTACCCCCATCTTGAACTTTACCAATATCCTCTTCTTCTTTCTCCTTCTTTCCTTGTTTATAAACTGTTGAGGCTCGTAATTTTCTGGCCTCAGCTCTATCTTCCTGATGTCCAAGTATTGTGTTTTGTGTATCAGTATCGAATTCCAAATATTCATTATTAAATTTACAATTTTGAAAAACGATACCATCTTTACCAATACGAGATTTTAATAATGTCACATTGGCAAGATTATTTTCTTTCTGTTCCAATGTTTTTGCTGCAGATATAACTATATGACCAACTTGGCCTTTTTTAATCGATCCCCCCATTTGATCGGTTGTAACAACATCAGAGCTAATACTAAATCTATTCCCCTGTGTTGCTGTCCAAATAGCAATATTAAACTCACCTGTCATTGATTCTAAAGCTCTCATAATTGCGCCTTCGCCCTTCCATTCCTCGCCACTTATTATCCCATCACCGGCAATACAATCAATATAATCAAGAACTAAAAAATCAAGTTTTAAACCCTCAGATTCTAACTTTCTAATCTTATTTCTTATGTCATTTATTGTTATTTTACCTGACGGATATTTAATAAGTTTTAAAAAATTAGTGCGTTTGGAAATTACGTTTTCGACTTTTTCTTTCACCTCATACTTTCGTTCCGGTTGTTCATGCGATGGAATACCCGTCCATATTGTATAATGTTTTCGACGAATTTCACTCATACCATCTTCAAAGAATATTTGTAAAACATTAGCACCATTTTCATATGCCGAATTTGCCATTTTCGTTAACCATGTTGTTTTGCCAATACCTGTTGGTGCAAGAAACACGGCTAGTTCCCCACGAGCAACACCACCTCTCAATGCATCGTCAATACCTTTAATACCAGTACTAAACGGTATCCTCGAATCCTCTTCTAATGAACTTAAAATATTTTCGGTAATATCTTCTATATCATCAACAAATGTACCTACTTGTAATGCGTCCTGAATCTTACTTTCAATTTTATCATAATTTTCAAAATCACCACTACTCATAATTTCTTCAGCTTCTTTTAAAGACGCTTTCAAAACTTGTTGACGACAAAAATTTAATGCAATCTTTTTAACATAACCACCATCATTGTCTAACTCTTTATCCTTGATAGCATTTATTGTATCAATATGTACCTTTGACGATACATTATTGTTTTCTGCCAGTATTTTTTGTGTTAACGTTTCATAATTAGGTATACTACCAAAGGTTTCATATAATTCTTTGATATTTTCCATTATATACCTAAAATATGGCCCATCAAAATACTTGCTTTCAATAACATCAATTATCGTTATGGCAAATCTTTTATCTTCAATTATGGTTTTTAATAGTGATTGTTGAAAACCAGACCCCAAATATCCAAAATTCTTTTCGTTCATTTTTAATTAAATCATTTTTCACAACTCAGTTTCCAAATATTCGGTAGTCACCTCACTAGACGATAATACATTCGTCAAATCGGTTAAAAATTTTCTAACTTTAGGTCTGATGTCAACAGCATATCTTACCTTTGGATGGTAAACATGAGCCGGAAATATTCTAGTTATAAATACCTTCTCACCTAGTTTTATACTTAATGAAAACCACTCTTCTTTTTCTTTTATTGCCTCACTTGGTTCCATGTCAAAAAAATAATCCGCATTATCATTCAGATAGTCTAACGTCTTCCATTTCAAGTCCATAGCAATTTCATTACATATATCTCTAACACACTCATACAATTCCAGCCCCACTAAAGATTTAGAACCATAATTAGGTACGTTAAAAAACCTCTGTATAACAATATTATTCTCTAATGTTAAGAGAAATTCAAACCTATTTACATCTTGAATTTGCATATTCATTTATTTTTAAATTTTATAAATTTTTTATTTTTTTCCTTTCTTGTAAGCCTAAGAAAAGGATTGAGAAATCTAATCCATGCGTCATCTGATTTTGGTAAAACATGAAATAAACCATCTTCCATCATCATTCTCATCGTATTTTTATATGACCTTCCTTCACTGTCCAAATTTTCATTTATCAACGCAATTATCCCAACTTTAGCTTCTTCCGTTAAAATTGGATTTTCCAAATTCACAATACTATTATTTATCTGAAAAAACTCTTCACCAAAAACCCCGTATTTTGTAACCCCAGTCAATAAATTTTGAATAAGTTTGTCCTCTTTATCTTGTTCAAAAAGATAATTTGCTTTATTTTTCACATAATCCAGAGTAAGTGGTTGACTAGAGATTTCTGGAAATAAAGACAAAAGTCGTTTAATACCTAGACTTCTTATACCCGCAATATTATCTGAAGGATCACCACATAACATTTTAACTATCTTAATGTTTTCAATCAGCAATTTTTCCTGATTATAAACAAATGTATCTTTTGGCTTATATAATTTCCTGTGTGATGGGTTATAAAGTTGTGTGTCTTTCGAAACTAACTGTGTAAGATCACCATCTGATGAATATATAATTTTTTTCTCTTCGGGTGAATTTTGAACATAATATGCAACACAATCATCAGTTTCACAATTAGAAAATTCACCCTGTCTCACATAAACTTCTTCTAGATATTGTTTTACACGATTTCTCTGGTATTCATAAGAATTATTTTCTTCTTCTGTTTTAAACCTATTTTGACGATTTTCTTTATAATGATGATATATCCGTTTTCTAGATCTGGCAGCATCTTCTCCATCCCAAAACACCACTATTTTATCAAGACGATATGTTTCAAACGACAATCTAAGTGTGTTTAGAAAATGAAATATCCCCCCAATATGTGAACCTTTATAAAAATAATTCTTAAGTCCGTAAAATCCAATGGTTAATAAATTATCACCATCAACAATTAAAGTTGGCATTCACCATTAATTTAAATTATCCCTCTACATCTTCTTCATAAATTTCGACATCTGATAAACCCGAAACATTAACCCCCAATAACTCGCTTATATATGTTCCATAATTTTTTACATATTCTTCACGAGATTTCTTTTCCTCTTCCTTTGTTTTACATCTCATAAAATCATGAGCAGTAATCATAATTTTACCATCCTCATATCCCGACCCACTTATATGATTTTTTAAAATTCCAACTTTTGTTCTGGTTGCAATTTTAATTGTTCTTCCACCTTTAGTTATAGAAATTTTTGTAATACCACCATTTTTTTGGTTACCAAATAAAAAAACCAAACTTGAATTAAGCCAAACTGCTTCACCGCCTTTAGCCTTAATTCTCGGCTGACCAAATGGGTTGTCTGGTAATTCTACCCAAGGCTGATTACACACAACCATAGTGTTAGTGTGCTTTTTATCAATTCTACGTGAACCAGTTATCCTCTGGTTTAATCCCATGCCTATTTTGTCTGACAAAACAGACGCATTATGTTGTTTTCCACCTTTACCTTCCCAAGTCATTTTACATGGAACAGAGCCAATAGAATCCCATAAAAAACAAAGATCATATGGTATTTTACCTTTATCTTGTGCGTCCAGTAAGTCATTAATGTAATCCGTAATTTGTTCGATATATTCAAAATGGTTGTTGAATAGAAAAAACCCATCCCATGTTGTTTCATTTGTTTCTGAATTAATGGTTTTTTCACACTCAAGACCCATAAGTTTAGCGTGTTCAAAACCCCATTTCTGTTCTGTAATAACAAAAACAGGTAATATCCCTTTTCTCTGAGCATCAATTGCTGTTTTTATCAATGCTGTAGTTTTACCTGTATCAGTATGTCCAAGAAACATATTTAAATGTCCCATTGCCGGTCCGGGAAGACCACAAGCATCCGTAAAAGCATCCCCTAAATCAAAATATCTTTCAGGTTTATAAGCCGCAACCTGTGAAAACTCTTTTTTTATTGCAGAAAAATCAACTTTTTTAATCGCCATGTTTTTTTAGTTAAAAAAATCTTCCCGCCCCAATATTGAAACGGGAAGATTCTACAAATGTTAATTAAAATGGTAGATCGTCAACGTCGGATGGTTCTTCATCTATTTGAGGATCATCAATTTCTTCATCATCACTAATTGTTGATTCGGAATGTACTGAAGATATCCACTTATTAAGAGTACTATCCCATTTTGGTGTTTCTCCATTAGCAACCATTTCAAGATATTCCTCTGGTTTCTTTGAATAAACATCCGACCACACAAGTGTATCCGTAACCCACGCATTAAGCTGTTCCGCATCCGTACTTAACGGACTCGGATCTTCAGGAAGAATTGAACTAACTTGAGTATATTCTCTTCCTGTTGCAGACTTCGTGAGTGATAACGAGAGAGTTATATCCCTACCCTTTGTTATGTCGGTAATATCACCCCTATTTTTAAAAATAGGAAAAATCTTATCAAAAATACCTTCACCTTTGGAGTTGTGTTTAAATCTCCAAAACTTAGGTCCGTCTTGTTCATTTTCTCGATCAATAACTTTAACGATATAAAACTTACGTGCACGATAAGTTTTTGATAACTCTTTGTCAGAATCTAATCCTGTCGCTTCGAGACTTTCTTTTACTTCATTTAATGGTGATCGTTTACCTTCTTGTCTGGGGTCATAGAGTTTAACCCATTTTCCATCCACCTGAACTTCGTGGAAATAAACTTCTACAAACGGTGATGAACCATCACTAGTAGGTAGAATCCTGATACGTTTTTCCTGACTAGAAGACCCTTTGGGTATTACTGTCGTGAAATACTTTTTCATCCGTTCCTCCTGCGAGGCAAATTTGCTGCCGCTTGCGGCTCTACTTCTTTCGTACTGTGCTTGTACTGCTTCAATAACACTCATAAATCTTAAATTAATTTGTTTGTAAATAATGTTAATTATGTAAAATATAAATAATAATTTTCAATTTTCAAAATATAAAGCGTATTCATCTCAAAATAAAATATACAAAAAAAAAGCCTGATTTCAAAGTCAGGCTTTAATTCGTTCGAAAATATATATTTTAAATCCCATATGTATCTTCATAAGACTTTGGATTGAACGATTTCATTATCTCATTTTTCCCATAATTTTCAACATCACCTTTTGTTAAAACATATTCGTTTTTTCCTGATGTTTTCATTTCATATTGTTTTTCATCAAAAAATTGATCCGGTTTAACATTAAATGGATAAGAATCTAAAGACCTCATTTCCAATTTTTCAACTGGCGTTTTTGGCCTCATTTCTTCAATTTTTGAACCCAATTGATCTATTTTTGAAATAATATTATCCATCTCAGCTAATTTTCCTTCAAGTTCACCAAGTTTTGTGAATACATCACCCATTTTTTGCGTGACCTCGGTATTTTCTTGACTTTGAGTGTTATCAAGCTGTTTTTTTATACTTTTTGTCATATTAACCAGATCAGTAATATCTATTTCTTCTGTTGTATCATCACTCTCTGTTTCAGGATTAATCTCCGCACCAGCTTCCGGATCAAATTCTTCAGCATCAGCCGGTGGTTCCGTTTCAGGACTTAATCCCGCTGCACCAGGATCTGTCGCCATTGGATCCGCCGGTGCCGCATCTGCACCTGCAGGTGGTGGAGTTGGTGTACCACCAGCTTGAGGTAATGGTGGTTCTTGTTCAGTAATGAAAGTTTTACCATATTTATATATGGCGTTAAATCTTTTTAATTCTTCTTGTAAAGCATCCATTTTATTTTATATTTAATCCATTAATAATTGTCTACCATCTTCGGTAATAAATTTTTTATTTATTCTTTCAACTATACCATCTCGCGTTCTGATAATATAACACTCACCAGTCTCTAAATCACAAACTTCTTCCTCTTTTCCGTCTAATGATGTCTTTTTCACAACCGTTGGTCCTGCCAGGAAATCATCCAAAAGTTTAGTTGTATCTTCCATAGTTTTAATTTCTATATAAATATCAGTTATTTTGGTAATTTCTATCTCATTCTAAAATATACAACGTCACCATCCCACAAATCTAGTTTTTTCATTAATGACCACGACATTCCAATACCATACCCCCCCTTCAATTTGGGTGGACCAACACTAACAGGTCCATTATAAACACCATTTCCTGATTCCATAATTATATTAGTTATAAGTGTGAATGTCTTATCCGATGTTAAATTTCTTTGTTTTGGACGTAAAAACTCGGTGTTTTTAAATTTTGAAACAATTGTGTTGTCAGATATTAAATTACGATCAAATCTAGTCACATAAAAATCGTCCACTTTTGTTCGTTCTTTAAGCTCATTCCATTTAACAATTCGAGGAGTATTAACTATGGGTGTGGTAAGACTTGAAATAATACTCATATCTATATTATCATCAATAGGATAATTTTTTCCTCCCATTTCAACAACCCTAACCCTTAACCATTCACTACCACCATATACAACTAATTGTATATCTTCATCAATTTCTTTTTTATATCCATTATATGGTATTCCATATGACGTATATCCAACACGAATTACTTGTTTTTCACCTTGTATTATTATATTATCAACCGAGCTTGTAAACGTACCTTCGGCAGTCGTAATATTCTTAGTAATTCCAGGTTCACTCAATCGTTCATCATCTTTAATTTTAACCAAAGCCTTATTTACTAACCTATCAAACAAAGATCTATAACTGGCCATAAATGAGTCCTTCGGATCTGGAAGTGATTCTTGTGGAATTCTCGTACCAGTAAACGATGTTTCAATCCCAGATGTCTTAATTTCATGATTTACTTCGGTAATCCAATACGAACCTCTAAATAATGGAACATTCTTTAAATAAAAAAACATTGTTGGTTGTATCATAACATTTCCCATACAAGTCACAGTGCATTGATATGAAGACTGTCTATAAATGTCCCATAACCCAATATCAACTTGTGCTGCACTAGCACCACTCTCACTTTTCCCTAATCTATCCAATACTTCAAATGATTCTGATGTGTTTTTAATACTCGATTGATCAACCTCCACAGTCTTAAATATAGATTGATTTTGATCTCCAAAACTAACTTCAAATGCCACACATTTATTTGATTTTCCGAAATCTGTTCTATTAAATACCTCAGATGCAACAACAATAGGATTATTATGTGTATCTGCAATATAAAATCCATCATTCTTATATTCGCTTTTGTATTTATAAAGATCAGATAATTCTAAATGTTTGGAATTTGGACCTATATATTGTAAAATTATTCTTGGTGATGAATCTTGATAATCTATATCAGTAAAAATACCAAACATATTTTGTGCTACTGTCTTTGATGGTAATAATTTAGAATTATTATTGAAATTTGTACCATAAAAATTTACATAAGCCGGCAACGCTCTTATGTCAAAACCCGTATCTTGAAATAACAAACTTATTGCACCATACAAATTAATTTTTTTATTTTCTGGACGATTGAGTCTTAGTAATTTTGACATGTCAAGGAATACTTGACTACCTATATCCCGATTGGCTTTATCAAGGAAAAGAAACTCTTCCATTAATGTTCTCTGCCCAATTGAATTTCCAGATGTCCATTTATCATTAAATGATTTAAATAAATTATATAATTCTAATTTAAGTGTCGGATCATCATTATATCCCCTCACAATTGAAGAGTCTTCAACTTCTATTCTAGTACCAAAATCACTAGATTGTATCTTTCGAATAATATATTCCAAAAACATAACCATTCTTTCAGTTGGTCCTTGAAAACGATCAACACCAATTGTTACCGGTGGTGGATCTACAATATTATCTTTTACATACGTCACAAAATCAGAATTAGTAAGACCTGTCATACCATTTGATCTTAATCCCGCATATAGATAAATTAACGGCCTAAATCTTTTTATGTTCTCTTCATTGAGTTCTATGTCATTAACAGAAAAGAAATCCAAATAATAATCATCATTTTCTTCTCCAGTAATTCCATTCAAACCCAAATATAATCGAATATAATTTAAATTTTCCGAAGTAACTTGATTCACATTAAAAGAACCAGAATCAAATCTCATAACATCAGTATTTGTAAATCCACCAAATATATGTGGATCAATTTCTCTTGGATTTGATAATGCCAGTTTAATTAGACAATCATTACCTAATAACGTATTCGTTAAATTATTAAGTTTTTCATTTTGTTTTATTTTCATAAAACCCATAAACTTATTATTATTTGTGGTTGTTGTTTGTTCAAATTCTGACGGTAAAATATTATCAATCGTTACAATTTCTTTTAATAAATCTTGAAATTTTGAATATGGTGTTTTATATGGATTAAATGGAATTTCTTCATTTAATTTTTCACTCGCAAAATCCAAAAACGCCAATTCAAACTGTTCCAAAATATTCGGCTTAAATACAGCAATAAGATCCAACACCTTTTTATAATTTGTCGATAATGAATACGAACTATCACCAGTTAAATTAAAATATTCATATGGTGAAGGAAATGTAAATTGTGTATAATCAACCAATGATCTTTCTGAGTCATTAACATTCCATATAATTCTAAAATTATCTTGTTCTGACATATTAAAATCACTGGCATTAACATTTATATAACCATTCGTTGGTAATAACGTATATCCGCTTAATGACGGATAAAGTTTTTGATTATCAATCACTGATGTCCAAGCATTCCCACCATGAACTTCTCTATATGATAATCTAGTAACGCCAGACGTTATCATTCTATAATAATCATCAACAATATCATCAATATTAAGAAATGACTGTCCATTTACAATTTGATAAAAGATGGTTTCATATAGAGGATGACACCCAACATCACTTTGTGTTGTTCTATTTATCATGGGCTTTTCAGAAATTCCCGTATTAAATGTGTAACCATTATTTTGATCAAAAAAATTTCCACCATCAATGCTATCTGTTACATTACCAATAATATCAACACTATCAATAATCCATTTTTTATATCTATGATATATTGAGCCCCATTTTAATATCATATGATATGGTATATAATGTGTTGCTGGTAATTCTTTTATTAATGTTGACACTAAAGTACTTGTACCCCCACCAGCATATGTAATTCTATCATCAAGATCTTTAAACGGTAAAGAATTTAATAACAAATAAGCAGAACCAACATATTTCCCTGATGATTCATTATTGATAAATTCTTTATATAACTGATTATGAAAATATGGTGTATTTAATATATGTTTTTCAATTGTTATTGTGTCAGATACCCTTAAATCTATTGTATTTAAAAATAAATTTTTTCCACATTCGGGCTTATTGTCCTTAACCCACATATGACCACTACTATATGATGTAATAAAATCTGTTGGTTCGTTAATGGTTAATAACATATTTAAATCCAAATTATTTGATTCATAAGTGGTTTGCCCAAGATATGATAAATAAAGTGGTGAATTAAAAGGATATATTGATTTTCTATAATTTTCAGCTTTATAGTTTTCAAGAAAATTTTTAACTTCCGGATATGTCTTAGTCTTACTAAACGCACCACTTTTTCCAGTATGTTTCTGAATAGTATAATCTTTTTCTGTTGCGTTTTTTATATATTCTACTGATGGTATTTGATCTTCATAATAAGGATAACGATATGATAATGTTTCTAATTCTTGTATTAATTTCGAGAAACTCGTTATATTTCTTTTTAATACATCAACCACATCTATATCCTCACCAAGCTGGTTTTTAAGATTTTGATATTCAATTTCGGCTAGTTCAAGTACGGCTTTATCATTATATGGTGTAAATAATGTTGTATATTTTGCTCTCTCATATAACTCATAAATGATTGAACCAATAGATTTATCAGTATACGGCATCATATTTATAATATCAGTCAAAACACTTAAGTTATAGTTCTTCATGTTTAGGCTGGTATCAAAAATATAATTAATATTATCCGGACTATTTTCTTTACCTCCAAGATTATCTTTTTGACTTGTTGCTATTGCATAAAAATTTTCAATAAAATCTACTTCAGGCCATAATGTTGCATCATATGACTGTAATTTATTTGATATAGACTTATCACCCGGATATAAAAGTACCATACTTTTATTACCATAATTTTGTACCTTTACCTCGGGCCACGGATAAATCGCATTATTTCTATTGTCTGTATCAGTTAAAACTGAATTTAATATTTTTTTTCTATCTTCCGCTCGTTCAAACGCTTTAAAATGAACATCTTTCATTAATCTTAAAAAGGTTTCAGCATTTGCAAGTAAAACACCAGTAATATTTCTAACTGTTGGGACAAAACCAATACCGATTTTTGGATCTCGTTTACTTGAAACAAAATCATTCATCTTTCTTTCTATTTCAATTTCAATTTGATTTCTTTGTTCAACATAATCTTTTCGAATATCATCTATTCTCATCATTAAACCATCAAAATCAAACCCAACGATTCCATTTGAAATAATATAAAAATCACTTAATCGCTTTATTGATGAACATGAAATAATTTTAGGTTGAATTTCCTCTCCTTTTAAAATAGTTTCATCTCTATAAATTCCAAACGCTAGATTCTGCTCAAGTTCATCAATTGCTCTACTTAATATTAAAGCAATCGATCCAACTTGATCTCCGGTGATGTTTGTTAATGACCCTTTGTCGGTACTATTCAATGTGTAATATGGAATAAATTCTGATTCACCTGTAAACACATTTTCTCTTGTCTTAGTTGTTGTTATTGGTGATGCTGTCACCAAATTCATTTTCCTCCACGTATCACACCCCTCAACCAAAAATCTTAATTTGTCTTCATAATCTTTTATTGCCCCCAAAACACGATGATGGATTACTTTAGGAAATATTTCTCTTTCTAAAATTTTTTCTAACTCACCTGCAACAGAAATAATCTCCCTTAACGTTTTAACAGGAAAATCGGGTGGTAATAAACCCTTGCTAATATATTCTTGATACACTGACTTTAATACTCGATAACCTTTTGTTGTCTTACTTATTAAAACATCCGTTTGTTTGGTTTTTTCATTATATGTTTCAGAAATTTTATTCTCTGTCGCATAAAAATATGGTGCGTTTAATACTGCATCCATCGGAATATCGGCAAGATATGCATACGTTGATCCAACAAAATTACATTCAATATCAAAATTACCGGTTGATGAATTATATCTAGCATTAAATTTAATCATATGTAATCTATACCGTATCGCCTTTCCATAATAACCTTTTACTGTAAGATAAAACAATGGCCATGGTAAATGAAAAAACGCTGAATATGGTGAATGCTCGGGCGATTCAAATAATGTTTTTCCCCTAACATCAACAAATCTCATAACAACTCTTGGAATAAAGTTCGCACCACGTACTTGTATTGAAACACTATCTATTCCAAAACTTTGTGTTGTTTCATCATTGGTATAATACGTTGCGTCATTAGATAACGATGTCGCCTTTCGTTCGAAATATGCATCTGTCCAAGTTGTATCATAGTCGCGACCATTAGCGTTACGCATAAAATTTAATGTTCCTTTAGCAACCGATATTAACGTACTTTTAGTGTCATTATTTATTAAAACAGATCTCGGAACTAAATCAGCTTCCAAATTAACAAACATTATATAATTTTCCGGTTCAACGCCTCGTGGTTTGACTTCACCATTATCCAATATGCTATTAGGATCGATATAAATTAAATTATTTTGATCGACCTTTACTAGTATTTCATTTGTTGTTTTTAAATTGTTATTCGCCATAATATAATCTATACAAATCTATACTTTTCCTATAATCTTGTAAAGACGGAATAAGTGGATATGGTATTCTCAATATAAAATGATCCGGTATTGTAAATTCAATCCCACCACATGTTGGATTTGCCAACAGTATCAACCAGCCGAATAAAGGTGAATTATAATATTCTTGAGATAATTTATCTAATCTATCCTTGTTACGTTTAAATTCAATATATTTATCTGTCGGTTTAATGGGAATTTCAATACCCGGCACAATCTTATGTTTTCCGTCATCAAAAAAATACTGATATCTATCAAAATATTGGTTATTCATTATTTTTACTATTTTATCCCGATAATCCAAAAGATGGACGATAATAATTTAATATACTCTCCACATCATTTTTTCTTGTTTTATTAACTAATATTAGCTCTTGTTGTATTGAAGTATCATTAATTTCAACCTCATCATTAATTTTATATAATATGTTATTCCCATTTACCCTAATTGGATATTCTGGAATTTTGAAATTCTTTTCTTTCGGCATTTTTAAGAAAAACTTATCTAATCGTTTATCAATGTTTTCTTTTATTTTATCTGTGAAAACCGAATTTGAGTCGAACAATTTCATTATTTCATTTTTTCTTTCTCTCAAAAAGATTGAAAGAAAATATGAAACATCATTTGTTGTCATAGTCTTACTTCTAAAATCATAACTAATATCTAAATCTTCAGTAAACTTATGTTGTTGATTTTGTATGAAATATATTAAATTTTGATATTCATAGTAAATCTCAGAAACATCACCAACATTCAGAATTGCCCCCATAAATTTATTATCAACTTTTTTCGCATCCTGTTGATGTTTTAAAATAAAATTTAATTTATCTAACAACATAATTATTCTATTCCTACTTTCTTCAAGCGATAAGATGGATTTCGTATCTGAAACCATCGTTTCAACAAAATTTTTAATGTTATTTATAATGTATGGTTTGATAATCATTTCAGTTCTTTCTAATAATGAACCCGGCATGTCTTTATGTAAACCCAAAATATTACTAATATTTTCTCCACTAATTTGATTATCAAATGTTGTTATAAAATCCAGTGTTATTACGTCTAACTCCTTATTTTTAGGATAATTACCTAACATTTCAAATGAATCTATCCCGTTGCCGGTTTGTACTTCATACTGAAATATTTGTCTATATGTTGGTGACAAAAATATTGACGATAATTTATGTCCATATTTTGTTGTTATAATATTATAGACATTTTGATATCGATTAAAATAATTAGTTATAGCATCATAAAGTCCATCAATTATTTCAGTATAGTCAAGTGACATATCAGATAATGTCCCAATATATTGTCCTTCCGTTAATAAATTAGTATCTGTAATTTTATCTAACGGATCCGGTTTAACCGAAATCCCCGCATTTCTACTAAGTTCATCCAAAAATTCTTTAGAAAATTCTTGTTTATAAAATTCAGTTCTATCTTCTGTCGATATTGACCGTGGGTCATACATTTCAGTATTTGCATAGAAATTAGATGAAAGTGCATTTTGTAATCTTTCAACAGGTCTTTCTAATCCCTGTCCACCAATAAAACTAATCATTAATGTAACATCAGCTATCATTGGTTGCACCCCAATACCTTCCGGATTTAAATCCCAAATATTTTCTTCAAATGAAATATTAACGTCTCGAATTATAATTTTGGAATGATAAAAATCTCCGATTCGTAATATACATACTGGTGGAGGACCAAATGTGGTATTCCTAGCATTTAAATCACTTTCATCAGATATCCCCCTAATTGGTAACGTATCACCAGGCCTCACACATTGTTGTAAAAATGTTAATCTGGCATTTAATCCTTCTGGTGTCATTGAATGAAAAGTAGGATGGAAATATCTTAATTTTTCTCTCAATGATGAAAATTGTAACGGTGACTCCTCTTCTAATTGTTTAAAATAATAACATTCTGATAACGATTTCATTATCAATGATTTTATAGCATCAATTGGTGGTCTTTGTTTATTACCTGTTGGGACATCATGTTCAACCTCAACGAGTTTACGTTCTGTCATTAATGTTGTTGGTTGTGATATTGCCAAATCTTGTGATTTTATTTCATCAACAGACGTGGTCAACTGTTCTCTCTTAACATATCCCATAGCAACATGTGTTTGCCTACACCAGAATGTCGATGGCGCCGTTTCTTTTAATTGTGACGATGTTAATAATAATTTAGCATCAGAACAGTCAAGTGTGTTATCATCAATATTTTGTTCTCCTTGATTAATAATAAGTGAAAAAACTAATCTTCCATCATTAGGATAACCAAGGTGTTCTTTAAAACTGAGTATAATATCTCGTTCTGTTTCAATCACCTGATTTGTCACATTAATTTTCCATTGAACTGCATCGATGGCAACATTCACATCAGCCCCATCGTTAATTAATTTTTTTATAATATCCTTAATTATACTATAACTTCTTCGATACGCAAGCCGCAAATTATAATCTGAATTTGCAATAGGTGATGTCCTTGATTTTAGTAAAATCTCAAAACTATCTATCGTATTATCTAATAATTGTGTCTTAACATTGTCTAAATACTGACAATACGACGAATAATTATCTTGTAACACACTAAAACCTTTTTCAATGTCATTATTAACTTCTAAAACCAATTCATTTAAAACATCATCTGTTGGTTTTTGTGTTACTTCAATACCTCTAGATAAAACACTAAAATCGTGCTTTTCATTCATTCCCCATGTTGTTTTGCCAGTTAAAAATCTTAAACCATCATTTAAATCTTTTATATATTTGTCTTTACTTCCAATATAGTTATCATATAACTCATTATATGTGCTTGGTGTATATAACAATCCAGGTAGCACATTCGCATTTGGTTTTGGAAAATCATTTTTATAATATAAAACGAAATTACCCATAATATTCTCTTTGGGTTTAATCTCGGCTTCTTTTACGGGCGTCGGTACATCAGTCACAATTTCATTAAATACCGATTTATTACGTAAAACTGTCTTCGGATCTTTATTTTGATTCAAATATGCCATGATTGTTTCAAGTTCATCAGGTGTCAATGTTGGATAATTTCTTACCAAATCATATAAATCAAAATCTTTACAACCAGCAAAAAAAGCATTGATATAATTATCAGCTTCATCATTTGACATATTTTTAAAATGTTTTTGTGTTAAAAGATTTAATATACTTGGATGATCAACAACAACTTTAAACTGAACTTGTCCCGATCTCTGTGTGTTTGAATATGTGTAAACTGGTTCTGGCCTTCCCAGAAAAACATTATCCGTCCAGTTTGCTGAATTTTGCTCATTAACTGTTAAACCATAAGGTGGAAACCACATAATTCTTCCACCATTTGGTCCTCTTTCACAATATGGTAAATCACTATATGTAAAACCCGGTGTATCCGACATTTTCCACGCAAGATTTTCAATAGAAAACATATATTTTTTCGCATAAAAACCCTGTGCCCCAATACTTTTACCCCATTGTTCTGATGTGGTATCAAATGAACCATTTCCATTTGAATTTGGATATATATTTAAATTCCATGGTCTCGTTAAAACACTGCTTTTTAATTTTCTATAATTACCAGTCCGTTTCATGGTGTCAGAATAATTCATATATGATCTATCTTTTGTCCAGACCCTACAATATTCAATACCACTTTCAGAATTAGTAAACTGGTCAATATATCTAATTGCCGAACCTTTTGACATTTTAACATCACCATCCATAAACACACGACTTGTTTGATCAATAACATTTGCAATGTGAGATCTTGCGGGTCCACCTTCTAACGGCATTGTTTCAAGTATTTCTTGTGTTATACCTAAAATTGATCCATCCTTAAATTTATAATTTGTTGATAACGAATCTTCAAATTGTGATCCCTGTGTGTTATATTCATCATTACCAACACCCAATCTATTTCGTGATTTCGTTGTATACCATGTTAAATTTCCACTAATACTACCACCCTCACCAATATTTTTTGTTCTTTGAAATAATCTTGCTTGAATAGGGTCAAACATTAATGACAGATAATAACCACTTCTTACTGGTCTATCATTAAAATCGTTCATCGCAAATTTTACATCATTACCTCTATCATCACCAATATAAGCGATACCAGCGGGTGCTTCAACACCCAATGCGTTTTTAATATTTTGTCCAACATTATCAATAAAATTAAAAAGTTTTGATGTATTTTGAGACCTGGCAGTTGTGGTGTAATTCGGTGCATATTTTGAATATGATAAATTATCATATAAAATAGATAATTGTCTACTTCCAGTATATTCAATAAGTAAATCTGATGGCTTTCTAGATGAAATTGGCCGTCTTTGAATACCAATTAACGAGCCTAACACTCCGGTCGCATCTTGATATATTGAAACAGCTTCACTTCTAGTTGATGGTCTTGGATTAATCGGATTCTGTGGGTTCGTCAAATAATCCCCAGGAATTTCAGCCCACGGAAATTCAACACCACTAACTGTTTGTAAAAAATCAATGGTTTTACCAGGTAATGTTTTTGCGACGGTTATTTTTGAATTAAATTCAATTAAAGGTTCTCTTCCTGTAACAAGATTTGTTGCTGTCGCTATATTACCATCCAACGCATCTATTAATCTTACACGTCCAACAGTTGCGCTATATAAATTTTGTGCAATTCTTGAAAAAACCGGTCCTTCGGGGTTATCTTTAATATTCCATGCCGCAAATTTCATTAATTCAGATTCAGTTTCATAATTTTTTGACGACATAATACTAACAAAACTATGATGTTGTCCTTTAACAAAATACGGATATAACTCTAAATTTGCTTTTCGTGGAATAGTATTAATATTTTCATTTATGAAATATTCGGTAGGTTTAAAAATATTGGAATTCTGTGTTCGTAATAAATCATTTTGCCTATTAGTGTCAACTGCACCCGGATCAACATTTGACATTGTACTCAAATTATGAATAGCATAATTTTCACTACTGAATGTTTGTGGTCCATTTGGTGATGGTAAAGTTTTTGCTAATATAAAATCTCTAAATTTTTTACTTGCATTAAAGTCAACATAACTTGGCATATCATTATTTTAATAATAAATATGAGCCAATGAAATTATTTTATACTTAAAAAACTTTTACTGAAATCTCTCATATATTCAGGATCACTAAATAACATTCTTCGTAATGGATCGGTTAATGGTGAATTTGAATTAAGATTCACATCAACTATAACTCTCTTTGTTATTAGTTCTTCTACACCTTCATTTACTTTAGTAACTGGCGTTGTGCTAGTTGTGGTTACAGGTAATGGTCGTTGTTCTTCAACACTACTAACCCCCCTATTTTTTGGTAATTTCAACCAATCGGGTAGATTACTATTTTTTATAGCACCCTCCAAAAAATCAGTTTTATTTTCAATCCATTCACCACCTTTCATCGCAAATCTATCACTAACACCACTAACTGTTTGTGAATTAACACCCAAATATCTTTCAATAGCAGCGTGAATAGTTTCACCAACACCAACCCTTGCAACTGCAACAAGATAAGAAAGATCCCGACTAATATTTTCAATCATTGTGACTTGTTGTCTTGCAATGTCTTTCATATCCATTTCTTTAAATCGTTCTTGCTCCTGTAATAAAATATCTTTTTGGTGTTCATTCATTTTAGACAATTCCAATGTGGTTTCTCCCATGTCTAGTCCCATCTGTTCTCTCATATCTTTTGGAACTTCAATAACCATTCTACCACCCTTCATTTGAGCAAGGTTGGTTATGAATTCTTTTTCATCATCTTCCATAACTAATCCGGCTAATGCTAAATCTGTAGATGCTTGCAACCTTTCCATACCAGCAATTCCAGTACTTGTCAATTCTTCCATCGACATACCAAAAAGTTCGGCCATTTCTTTTGCTCTTCTTAAATTAGCACCAGTAACTTCAAATCGTCCTTGCTCTGCATTATACGTAACTAATGATCTTGCAGCACCAATAATTGCTGTTTGTAATCCCTCAACATCATTTGTTGCCATATACATCATTCGAATTGGATCATTTAAATCACCATAAGCACCACCAATCATTTGTAAATTAGCAACAATTTCCAACGCACCATCTGGATCCCAAACCTTTTCTGCCAGATTAAAGACATTTTCCATATTCATCCTAAATTCAATGGAACGTTGAACCATTCTATTTAATCCTTCAACACCATTTCTAAAACCATATTGATTTAATTTTTCCAAATATTTGTCAATACCCGCAGTTGTTTCTCTGGCATTTAATCCTAATGTTAATGAATTTAAACCCATTCTTTCAATCATCTTAGACATATCTAAAACACCATAACCAACCCTTTCAAAATCTTTCGCCATACCAGCAAATTCCTTCATATCTCTTGTGAATTTACTAGCTAATGCCATTTCTGCTATTGTGTCTTTACTAAGTAGTTTAAATTTTCCTGATTGTGCTACAGTTTCAGTTACTGAATCTGATAATTCTTCAAAACTTATACCCAATTTTATCGCTTCGGGAGAAGCAGCCATGATCTCTTCACGAAATGAACGTGATAAAGTACCCGTCATACCGGCTTCTTCATTTATTTTCCGTAAAAGACTAGCCTGCTCTTCTAAATAAACATTTACCTGATCAAGTATCAATCTTCGACCAAGTTCTGCACCAGCACCACGTATTCCACGAAATCTTCCACTTTCGTCAAAAAATGTTTGAAGAGCGTCTTGAACATCAATAAATTCACCTTTTTCACCCGGCCTTTCTCGTAATTGTGTCGAAACAAATCTTTCAATCCATCCTTCCACAGTTGTTGGTCTTCCTCCACTACTACCACCACTACTTCTATTTGGAAATCTTTGTTTATTTAAACCAGAATATAACCGTGATAAACTTTTTGCAGTATCCTCCGTGATCATATCGTCTGGATGTGCAGTATTCCATAACTTCATCAATCTAATATAATCACCCTTTGAGTCGAGTATTGCTTGTTCTATTGTGAGACCAATTGCCATATCCTATAAATAGATAATTATTTATTTTTACTTTCTATTTCTTGAATATGCTGAATTAAATATCTTCTTATGTATATCGGCATACCAATAACATCAGAATATGAAAAACCTCGATAAACTAAAAATAAAATTTCATTTAATTGACCTTTTCTATAATCCGTAGAAAGGGCGAAAAAATTCTACCCCAAATCCAATATCAACTTGGATTTCATCTCCTGACGGGGTCGTTACTTTTTGTGATAAATCTAAACCTGGCTTATTTTCTGAAACATATTTTCGAAAATCCTGAGAATCTTTAATCGGCATCTTATATTCGATGAAATTATGAATTTCCATTTGACTTCTATTACCATTTATAGATTTAATCATAAATTCAAGACGCTTTGTCATTATTGGGGCAACGCCCTCACCATTCCAAGTTTCCTCAATTTTTTGAAGTTCGTCTTCCTGTTTTTGTGTCAAAAACTTGAAAGTGATATTAACACCACTTTTTTTCATAAAATAAGGATATTCACCATTCTGGTCTGGAATTAATGTAAATTCTTTTACTTTTAACCGGGAAAGATCTACCATAACTGTAAATTTCTCTTCTGTTTTTGGATCCATTAAATTCATATTATATTCTGAACCAAAAGCAGTATTTCTTAAAAATATTAAAATTGCCTGTTTATCTTCCTGAACAATTTCTTCAACTGGGAGATCTTTATCCAAAACTTTTCTTTTTAGAAGTTCATTGATAATTTTATTCGAAGCAATTAAATTTGGTGATGATAAAATATTTTCATCGGCCGCAGTTAAATATGCAACTCTAACAGATTTTTTTCCATTACTATAATGTATACCTCCACTTGGTAATTCCACAACATCGTATGCTATCGATGGATCAATCTTAAATTCACTCATTTACTTTATTTTTTTTATAAATATTATACAAAAAATTTTTATTAAAGTACATTAAATTCCCATTTAATGTGTCCACAATCATAAATTCTATATATTTTCCTATCAAACATAATTTCCCTTTCTGTTTTATTTTTATCATAACCTTCTTTAACTAGTATTGATTTTCTAAAATTAAATCTATGATATCTTTGATTATTTATTACATACCAATAATTTGGTTTTGATTGAGATTTTCTTTTGAAACCCAATTTTTCATATAAATTACCATCAAATAATCTAATATCAGAATAAGAAATAATTTTTGTGGGAGAATATGTTTTAAGAAAATAATTAAATAATTTACTAGCACCACCAATAACATTAACATTAATTTTGTTACAAAATCTCGTTAATTCCCATTCATTATTTTTACCACCAACAACAATTCTGCCTTTTGAAAAAGTCATAACAGAAACCAAATCATTTTTATAATATAAACCAATTTTAATTTTGGAATTAACATTTCCTTGAATATGATTATTAATAAGAAAATCCTTACATGTGTTTGAATCGATTTCTTTAATTTCACATTTCCTAGCAAAAATATTGATATCCGTTTTACCTAATCTATTCTTGATTATTGATTCGACAATCTCTCTTTTGAATAACCATTCATCTTCAAATATATGAATCAATTCAATATCTTTTTTTTGACACCCAATAGTTTTATTTAAATGATATTCTGATGTGACAAATAATTCATTATGCCAATATAATCCATCAAATTCAATTGCTAATTTATGACTTGGAATAAAAATATCTAACTCTTTTCTTTTTAATACCTTTTTGGTTGTCTTTTCATGTTCAATAGATATTGAATTTAAAAATTCACATATTTCATCTTCATATCCACTTCTATTCGATTGTCCAATTGGGTTACAATGTAAACATACAGAATATCCACGTTTATATCTTTCATATAATAATTGTTTAGTTAATTCACTTTCTTTACCGCATTCATGACATTTTATAATAACCATCAATTTACCAACATGAACAAAATTTATATCCGGATAAAGTGATTTATATTTTTTCACGATCTGATTTCGATAATTACTTGACTTAGAATAATTATCAACACCATATTTCTTAATACAAGTTATTTTATATTTCTCAGTATTAATATATTTTTCATTCCCATATCGTTCATACTTTGTTTTTTTTGCTTTTTCTAAATTATTGTAATATTCATTATTATATCTTTCTAATTTGGTTTTTCTTTGTTTTATTAAAAAATCTTTATGTTCAGGATAAAAATCAACATTATATTTTCGTTGGAATGTTGCCTTTTGCCTTTTAATCATTTCATCTTTATTATTATTAATACAATTTAATGAACAAAAATCACCATATGGTTTATCAAACCTTTCCCTAAATTTAATTTCTTTTCCACATGTTTTACATTTTGGACGCTCTGTTAATTTGTTAAAATAAAACCATATTTTTTCTTTAAAACTTAAATCATAGTTAAATTTTTTTGAATAATTAATAATTTGATTATATAAATCAATGTGGTTTTCTTTTAACCATTTTTCTCTTGTTTTATAGCCAGATTTGTTATTTGTAGTAAAAAAAGAAAAATCCATATATTTAATTTTTCAATAAATATACGGATTTTATTTGAGGTTGTCAAGGATATGTAAAAAAATTACATATTAATATACTTGTATACAACGATCCATACGTAAACTACATTCAATAGTTGCAATATCATCTCTTGAATAATCAAGATCACCAAAATTTATATTAGTTAAAAATGTTCCTTGAAGTATCCATTTTTCAACTACAACGCCAGTAGGATCGAGCATATCTAATTCGATGTCTTTCTTATACCCAGCAGCGTAACCCATTCTCCCCGTAACAGATTCTGCATGTAAACGTACCCATTCCATTAACGCCTGTGAAGCTGAAGGGCCAATCGGATCTCTAAATTGAACACGTAATTCATCCCATACAAATCTACCTGCAACATAAGTTGATGTATTTAAAAATTGAATTTCAGTAGAGTTAATTTTCATACTAGGTCTATTGGCAGAAAATACATACCATTCATTAATTCCTAAACTTGAAGGAAATCTTAAAATAAATCTATTTTTTCTTTTAGGCTCGTAAGGTACGGGCATCTTCATTAATAAGTCAGCCATTGTGCATTTTTATATTAATTTGTTTATTGTTTTCTTATAAATATATTCAAACTAAAAAAAATTTTTCATTTATTATATTATTACTATAAATAGTATATATTCAATAATTTTTAATTTTTTCAGAAAAACTTGACTTTCTCAAAAAAAAATTGTATTTTTTCGGCCCAGCAACTAGGTTCCAGTAATAATACTAGTATACTAGAATATAAAAAACTGGAACCCAGGTACTGGAACCCAGGTACTGGAACATAGATACTAGATTTTATATATTTTAATTATTTTTTCTGGAACTAGTATTCTAGAACTAGTATTCTGGAACTAGTATTCTGGAACTAGTATTCTGGAACTAGTATTCTGGGGATTTTTAAATAAAAAAAAAGAGGTGTTTAAATCACCTCTTTTCTCATTAATTAAAAAAATGAATATTAGATATTCTCAAATGAAGCTCCTGTTGGTGTTATGATAAATTCAATATCAATATATTCTAATGATCTTGTTGGTTTAATGTAAATTTTACCTCTAAGAGTATTTGCATCAATATCTTCAGGATCATTAGATACTACTAATCTGAAATCATAAAGTCCTCTTTCTTTTTTAATAGCCTCAAGAATTGGGTTAACAAGTCTAGTAAATTCGTTTCTAACTTGTTCGTCATTTTGTTCAAATAGTAATCGGACAGCGACCGCTGCTATGAGTTTTCTTGCTCTTAATAATAATCTTCTAACATTAATTCTATCAAGAGCAGATTCTCGTATTTGAAGTGTTTTATTACCCCAAATAATAGGGCCAGTATCAGAAAAAGTTGCTATTGGATTAATTCTCATTTTATAAAGTTCATCTCTTTCATCAAGTGTTAATTTTTTAAGAGCTTTGATTGCGTTAACAATACCTCTTGAATATCCTGCAGTTGCAAACCAAGGATACGAAACATTATCTGTTAATGCCATATTCCTGAGAACTTCACCAGTTGGTGGAATATATAATTGTGTTGAATTTTCATTGTCTCTAACTTGTATCCATGGCCAGTATGTGGCGGAATAATTAGAATCCAAATCAATTGTATCCATCATATCAATAATTTCATCAGCTGTTGTTACGTTTGGTGTTGATATAATATAAAGTGAGTCAGCTCTCTCGTTTTCAACCATATCAATAGCTTCTTCAGTTAATGATGCGTGTTCATAAAAGTTAATACCAGGTGTTGCAAAGAGATTTATATCAATTGCTTCCGGGTTGTTAAACGTGTCAATACCTGCCTTATATGCATAATAGTCAGAATTACCGACAGTAGAATTAAACACACCACCATTATTAGTGTTATTATCATCATATGTTGTTTTTCCAAATTTATATGCATCACCAAATGTTCTAACATCTCTGTATATATCCCAGCCATCAAATCCACCTGCCAATGCTAGAGTAAATTTGCGTTTTGATACCGATTCGAGTTCGCCTTTATTTATTCCTTCAAGGTCATATGGTGTACAATCAAATTCAAAACCAGTATTTGTATTACCAGTTAAAGTTGATGCTTGTGATGAAAGGTGGAATCCTGTTGTGGTTGTTGTTGGGTTTACACCTTTAAAATTAAACATACTGTTATCATATCCAAATTGTGTTGATAATCCTAACATAACCCTTTTGATTCTATCACCTGATTGATCTTCTGGTACACCAGTTGCATCATATGTGACAATATCACCTGCAATGTAATATTGTGTTTTATAAAGCACACCACCCAAAATTGCATCGCCAGATAGTTGATCAGTGGCATAACCTTTAAATCCTGATGGAACAGCATCTATTGGGAAATCTTCCGCTAATTCTAACATCACATATTTGGATTTAAGTTCATATTCAGTATCATACGTTCCAATTTTTAAACCGATAAAGCCAGGAAGATCTGGGTTCATTGAACATCTTGAAAATCTTTCAAGAACAACCATATTATCATCGGTATCATTAAAATCGCGAATAAGAACGTCAAATTCTGCAGTATCAAGGTCAATATTTAATATTGAAACTTTTACTTGTACGTTTGATGCATTACCATCAGATATTGCAATAAATTTAAACAAATCATTAACAACACCACCACGCACTTCTGAAACAATAAATGGTGATTCTGCTGTTTTCCATTCTGTCATAAAATCATTACCAACCGGATGATAAACCACATCAAGGCTTAATCCCCTAATTAAACCACGTTTATATAGTGATTCAACTAATATTGGATAAGATTCAAACACATAAATAGGATAATCCATATAATTTCTATCAAATACACCAGTACCCAATACTTTTGTCACATATTTACTAGATGTTCTATCCATTGAACAAGTAAATGTTTTTGCTGGCATATTTGCGTCATCAGGATTAATAGTTAAAATAAATTCACCTAACGGATTCGTTTCAATGTCATTTGAAGACATTGTAAATCCTGTATTATTAGTAACTGTTAAAGTTAATGTTGATGTAACATAACGGCCTCTTGGTCTAAATTCAGCGACAGCTATATTATCATATTCGTTTGTTGTTGATGGATATTCAAATTGGCTTACAATAAATCTATCCATACCATCATCATAAACAAACAAGTAAGAAAAAACACCATCACCAGTTGGATTGAGAAAATTATTTGCCCATGCGAAATTAGTTACATTACCAATAGGACCATTTACTTGTTCACCGGTTAATGTTTCAATTGATGCTGTAGGAACTAGTCCAATTGTGAACCATGATTCATTTACAAAAGTTTGTTCGCTAATCCAGTCAATAATTGAACTACCGTCATTTGCTGTTTTTCCGCTTAAAACATTATAAAACTCGAATGATTCAACATTAAGTAAATCAAGTGTACCGTTGGTTTGTGTTGGTGTTGATTCTGTATTTACAATTACACCACCAATAGTTTTTAGAGCAAATGTTTTATTTGGTAAGTATCCAGTTAAACCAAGTATTCTTGTTACAAATAATTGATTTGATTCCCGTAGATATGATTTTGCAAAATATGGGAGTTCATAGGCAGGATTACCATTACCGTCTTTTAAAGGTGAAGTTGATCCAAAAAATGTTCTGAATTCGTCATATGTTTTTATTAAAACTGGCTCAAAAGCTGGACCTTTTAGTGTTTCACCAACTAAACCCAGTGTTGTCACACCAACGCTTTGAGCAACGAATGTTAAATCTTTCTCAGAGGTATAAACACCTGGAGAAACGAAAACTCTTTTTGATGTAGCCATTGATTTTTATTTAGTTAAATTATTTATTACTGTTATTACAGATAAATATCTTTGTTTTTATCAAAGGGTCAAATGAAAAAAAATTAAAAGATAGTAATTTATCTTTTTTTACTATTATTTATCTATAATATGGGAACACCAAGTAAAAATATTAAAATCAGTAAGAAACATCATGAAATATTGAAAGCTTATTGTGAAAAAACTGGTTTAAAAATGTATCGAGTAATTGAAAAGTGGATTGAGACGCTTGATAAGACGCCAAACAGAAGTAAAAAAAAGGATTTGTATGACGAATAATTTTTTAATACAAATAACAAATACTAATTCGCGATCCTACTATTGGGGTATCTAATAGTGTTACTGTATTTACATCTGAAACCTCATATCCAATTTCAATTTCATCAACAAGACCGTTAATTTCAATATAAACAACACTTTTTATATCATTGGTAACTGTGAAAGAGAGTGAATCGGTATAAACAAAATTTTGATGTGTTAATCGTAAAATTTCACCATAATTATCATAAAATACACCACTTCTTCCAGCATAATACATTACCATTATTCGGCTACCCTCGACTGGTGGTGTAACAAAAGAAATTCGTGATGTTTGTCCTATCCAATAATAATCAATATCTTTTTGTTGTACCAATCCATTTATTGAAACAAAGAATAAATAACCAATAAGTTCACCAACACTATATGATGTAGTAACACCATCACTAATAAATGTTGCGGTTTTTACTTCAATACCTCTTTGGTGTATATCTTTTTGTATTGATTTACCACCCATAAATTCATGTAATAACAATACTCTATTAATTGCTGGTTTCACTTCGAATTCATCGGGATCAATTAAAAATCCAAGCATTGTAAATTCATATGTTTGCAAATAAAACCTACGACCTTCTAGTGCTTCAATTGGTGAATTATCACTAATTCTTTCTAATATAATTGGAATATAATGTCCTTTGACTTTTGTGTATGATTGTCTTGATGCAAATTTTTGAAGAACAATTCTATTAAATCTGTTTAAATCTCTAAATTTTTGACAAACAATGGTGACTTCGTATCCTATATCAACAGCGACAGGCTGTGGTATTTTATAAACATCAGCACCGTTTTGTTGTCCATCCCATGTTTTAACTGTAGCATAAAAAACTTGTCTTCTATCAGGAATAGTTCGTTGTATGACGGGATTTGTACCGGGTTGAACGTCTGGTTTACGGATAACACCAACAAAAGGGACTTTCATATTACCATCTTCATCTGTGAATGTCCAAGTGTTTGATATTTCACCCCATCTTTGTACTGTTAAAATTTTTGGAATAATTGGAATTTGAACGCCATCTGAAACTACTTTTAAATTATCGTTAATATATTCTAACATTCCTTTATCCAAATCGTCATGTAAAATCGGATCTGGTAAATATGTGTCAGATTTTGTTATTCTATCGAGTAGTTCTTGCCTTCTCGGAATAAGTTCTTTTTCTGTTGGCTCAGTTCCAATTTGTCGATATACATTAATATTTGTTTTTCTTGGCAATGTCATTTTATCCGTTTTTTATAAAATTATATAATATTTCAGTAATTTCATTTTTATCATTATATCCTTTTTGTTCTATTATTTTAATGAATTTTTCAATAAGTTTTTCAAAATATTCAATAGGAGTATCTTGGTATACTTTAGATTCTTGATTTGTGATTTTTAGTTTATCACCAAAATATTTTTTTAATTCTCTTAATTTTCTCATTGCAAATTCATCAGCAATATTTTCACAATATTTCATAAATAACGCCCCCTCTCTCAATGATAAATCCCTAGTATAACAACCATACATTTTATCGATACCATATTTTTTATATTGATATTGATGTGCAATTTCATGAAATAAAACATAAAGAAAATATGATAATTCTAATGAAAATACCTTTATATTGAGGACAATTCCGTTTATTGTTGATAAGCCTAGCGCAGGATATTTAAACGAATCAACTTTAATAGATTTACAACCAGATTTGGTTATAAAATCTTTTATAAATTGCATAATATAAACTGAATCAGGGAATGTTTCAGACATCATTTCAAAAAAATCATCAATTCCTTGTTGTTCCAATAAAAAGTTTAATTGTTGTTCATTTATAATGATTTTTTTCATATTAAATTCCTCTAAATTCGTTTTCTTGTACTGGTGCACAAATTATTGTTCTATAAGAAGGTTTATAACCGAAGTGGTGGTGTTTATTATCAGCATTAACCTTTCCATCATTCACAACATTATAAAATCTTATTCTTTTTTCACTATCGGCATAACCAATATAATCACCAAATCTTACATCAATTTGAAGATCTTCTAATGTTTTAGTATAAACAGATATTACCATATTACCAGGTTCAAGATATCTTAATAACCCTGATTTGTAAGACTTATTTTCTGCAGCAACAACATGAACCAAAGCATTAAATTCAATTGGTGGTTTAAATTTTATATCATCTTTTCCGGCTTCACCATAAACATCGTCGTTGCCTGTTATTGTTCGGTCAACCTGATAAAGAACAACTTTCATGTTCAAATCTCCATGAAGATATTCCATCCCCATTTCGATATGTAAATTATAGTCGTCTTCAGAAAAAAATTTGTTTAATCTTGTTATTGGTAATTTATTTTCCATGTTTTATATTCAATATCATACGTCAATAAATACTTTACAAAATAGTTCTATTTATGTATATTATTATTTATTAAATTTTATGAATATACCTGAAATTGATGCAAAAAATATACTTTTAGTCTACGAAGGAGCCAATAATCAGCTACTTGAATGGAAATTAAAATTTTTAAGAAACAAAAATTTCAAATTAACACGATCACAAGCTGAATATGTGTTAAAATTTCATGAAATAGTACCAAAAGTAGCTAGAAAACATATAATGATTGTTTCTTCTTTTGGTGAAAAATTACAAGAAGATAAACAATTACCAAATCCTGTTGAAAAAATATGGTGTGAGAAATTATTATGTGAAACTGAAAAGGCGTATCATATTTGGGGAAAATATTTTGATAATGAATCATTAAAAGCAATATGGTTACCTAAAGGGGCTGTTTTACAACCTGAAAAAAAATTAAAAAGAGAAATCGATTATTCAAAATATAGTCATAGACCACCAAAACCATGGCAACCTAAAGCAATTGAGTCACTTTTGGCTAATAATAGGTTCATTTTGGCTGATGATATGGGGTTAGGTAAAGGTCTAAGTATTAATGAATTAGTAATAACGCCTAAAGGAAAAGTTGAAATAGGAAAACTAAAAGCTGGTGATGAAGTAATTGGTTCGAATGGTAAAAAATGTAAGATAATAGGCGTATTCCCACAGGGTGTTATGGATTTATATAGAATAACATTTAATGATGGTTATTCAATATTAGCAGATAAAAGTCATTTATTTAAAGTATATTCGAGTAATTTTGGTAAAAACACAAAAAATAATAGGGAAGAAAAAGATATTATTTTAAGTGTTGAACAAATGATGGATAAAGATCTTGTTTTGGAGATAAACGGATCAGGATATAATAAAGATAAAAAATATAAATTTTCAACATATTATAAAGTTAAAAATGGAGATTCAAAGTGGCAAATTCCTATGGTTGATCCTATAGAATTTGATAACACTAATCCGCTTCCTATTGATCCATATCTTTTTGGTTTATTTCTCGGTGACGGGTATTTAGATGAAAAAAAAATAAGATTTTCAGTTCATAAGGACGATTATAACGAGTTATTTGAGTCATATAACTTACATCCGATTGAATGTCGTACAAGGCCACACATAAAAACAGGATATATTAATGTTGGAGATATACTGGAAAAGTTAAACATACAAAATTGTCGTTCAAATAATAAATTTATTCCTGACATTTACAAATATTCATCGATTGAGAATCGGATATCGCTACTACAGGGGTTAATGGATACTGATGGATACTGTGCTTTTAGTAAAACTGGATCGTTTTTATCAACGGAATACTCAACAATCTCTGAAAGATTATGTGATGATTTAATTGAGATAGTACATTCTTTGGGTGGTGTCGCTAGGAAACGAACTCGTAGGTCGTTTTATGTTAAAAATGGGACTCGTAAAGAATGTAACATATCATATAGGGTAAATATGAAATTGGCTAAAGGAATGAATCCTTTTAGATTAAAACGAAAAGCTGAAAGATACCATGAACCCGAAAAATACCAGGTCGGAAGATACATAAAAGACATAAAATTTGAAAAACAGGGCGAATCGGTGTGTATTGCGGTGGATTCTCCCGATAAATTATATGTTGTTAATCATGGCATCGTGACTCATAACACAACATCAGCAATAATTGCTGCATTAGAGTCGGAAGCAAAGAAAATTTTGATAGTTTGTCCGGCAAGTGTTAAAATTAATTGGAAAAGAGAGATAAAAAATTATACTGATCGTCCGGTGTTAATAGTCGAAGGTAGAAAATGGGGTTCTACATTTGATTTTTATATTATAAATTATGATATTCTTAAAAATTATCATACAACCAAGAAAAATGATGAAGAAAATGATATTAATTTAATACAAAAAGAAAATTTTGAACTTGTAATTGTAGACGAAGCACATTATCTTAGTAATCCATCAAGCCAACGGACAAAACTGATGAATGATATTCTTAAAAAAATACCAAAAGTATGGTTGTTAACTGGGACACCAATGACAAACAGGCCAATAAATTATTATAATCTTTTAAAAATTGTTAATTCTCCAGTTGCATTGAATTGGCAACATTACGTGAAGAGATATTGTAAAGGATTTCGTTTTAAGGCTCATGGTAGAACAATCTGGAATACTAGTGGTCATAGCAATTTGGATGAATTACGAGAAAGAACCAAAAATATTGTATTAAGAAGATTAAAAACTGAAATACCCGGATTACCAGAAAAAACAATTTCTCCTATTTTTCTAGAATTACAAAGTACTTTCTATAATGAAGAATTAGAGGAATTTATGAGGATAGCTGAAGATGAGAGAAAAAAAGAAAGCATTGCAATTACGATTAATCGTCTCGTCAAAGTTAGGCAAATAATTGCAAACGAAAAAATTCCATATACGTGTGAATTGATCGATAAATGTCTTGAATTAAATAAAAAGGTTATTGTTTTTACTAATTTTACATTACCTTTAGATATGTTGCATGAAAAATATCCTAGAAATTCAGTAATATACGATGGTAGGATGTCACCATCAAAACGTGATGTTGCTATAGATAAATTTCAAAATGATCCTAAGATTAAAATTTTAATTGGTAATATCATTGCGGCTGGTATTGGTATAAATTTAACAGCAGCAGAAGTTGTTATTATGAATGATTTATCTTTTGTACCATCACATCACAGTCAGGCTGAGGATAGAGCTTGTCGTCAGGGTCAGCAAAACAATGTTTTAATATATTATCCAATTTTTGAAAACACAATTGAACAAATTATCTATAACATTTTAATGAGAAAAAAAGATGTGATTGATCAAGTAATGGGTGACGGTGAATATTCTGAAAGTTTCGGAAAGGAACTCATGAAGGAATTGTTTTAATTTTTTCTAAACAATTCATTAAAATATTTGGGAGATTTTCATTATCAAAGTCAGGGATATTTAAGTAAACACTATTAGGGTCACCTTCCACATATTTTACATTAATTTCATCTTCTTCTTGAGATATAGTAAAATCGATACGTCTTTTGTTACATTCAATTAGAATCTCTTTTAAAATCTCTGAGTTTGTCATATAAACAAATATACGATTATTAAATAAAAATATCAAATATTTATAATAAAGAAATTAATAGCATGGCAACCACAGTAATTAATGCAGACGAACGGGAAAAACTTTTTACACAAGTTCTTCATCTTTTAGGTGTACCAGTTAGGGGTGTAGAACTAACTGAAGAGCAAATGGATTCACTTCTAGAGTTATCAATTGCAGAATATGAACAATATGTGAATGATTGGCTTATTGAATCACAATGGGCATCATTAGCCGGACTTGATATTGATTCACAATCACTAGCTAGGGCATTCACAACAAGAAGTTTAGATTATATGACACAATACACATATGCTTATTCGAAAATTGTTGGTTTACAAGCCGGTGGTCCTTATGTTTTACATAAAGATTATTTCACACTATCTGCTAACACTCAAACATATGTAATACCAGCAGGAAGAGAAATTAATGAATTATTATGGTTTACCAGGGCCGAATTAACTGATTCAATTGTCGACCCATTCTTGGGTGGTTTCGGTGGTCTTGGTGGTGTTGGTTTCGGTGGTGTTGGTGGTTTTGCTCAAGTTGGTACGTCTGGTTCATATTTTATGTTACCAGCTTATGACCTTTTATTAAGAATGCAAGATAGGAACCTTAAAAACAGATTAATTGGTGGTGAATTAACATATAGAATAACAGCTCTTCCAACTGGAGAAAAACTAGTTCATTTATATAATACGCCCGGTGGACGGTTTGATTTTGGTTCGTTACGAAGTAACAATTACCATGTTTGGTATTGGTATTATGATACGACTGAAATGGATACATGTTTGGATAGAAATAATATGGATGATATTGTTAAATTACCATCAGATATTATGACAGACCGTCTTGTGTGGCATAAGTTAAACGGTCCATCACAAAACTGGGTAAGGAAGTATTTTATTGCTTATTGTAAAGAAGCACTTGGTAGAATATGGGGTAAGTTTTCTGGTGAATTACAAGTTCCTGATAGTCAAGTTAGATTAGATTATCAATCATTATTGACTGAAGCAAGAGATGATAAAACCAAAGCGGTGGAAGAATTAATGTTAAGACTTGAAAGATTGCGTCCGGACAAAATGCTTGAAAGAAAGGCAAAAGAAGCTGAAAATTTGAATACAAGTCTTAAATATAGAGCAATGCCATATCCAATTCAAGTTATTTAAAAATTAGATAGACTTTTTTTGTTTTTTTTATTTTTTTTCTGTATATTTTTGTAGACAAGACAAATTACGAACGTAAAATTCGTAAGATAATATGTCAAACTTAACATAATATACAATGAGTAAAGTAATTACACAGGAAGTTATCGAAAACTTTCTTCACGGAGAAGATTCCGAAAAATATATCGTAGCGATTGAATACGATTACAAATCAAACAGAATTTATAAAATAATACAAGACCCCGTAAAAGGAAAAATTGTTAAAACTGATACTTTTGTACCGTTTTTATGGGTTGGTGATCTAACTGGACTAGATTTTTATAAAAACAGTAAATCTTTACAAAAAAGAAAAATGGCTGAATATAGTATTATGATCAGTCCATTAGATACATATGGAAATGTTAGACTTGAAGCTGGTCTTCGTTATCTTGTTAAGTCATATAAAGGATATTCTGCTCTTATTAATTTTTTTAAACAAGGTGGTATTGATCCTTGGGGTGAAAAATACAAACATTTATTTCAAATTCTTTCTGTGGAAGAACAATATCTTGTACAGAAAAAAAAGCGCTTATTTAAAGGTATTGAAGAGTATTCTGAGGTACATAAAATGGTGTTTGATATTGAAACAGAAGGTCTTGATCCTGAAATACATAAAATAAATTTAATTGGTGTTAAAGACAATCGTGGATTTCGTTTATTGATTAATGCTCATGGTGAAGATGGTGAAAAAAGATGTATAGAAACCTTTTTTAAAGTTATTAGAGAAATAAATCCAACTATTATTGGTGGTCACAATTCAGCATCTTTCGACTTTCCATTCATTAAACGACGAATGGAAATAAACAAAATGAATGTTGATGAAATTACAAAAATTATATCAAATAATGGTTTAAGAATTAAAAAAGGTATATTAAAATTAGCAAGTGAAATTGAACCATATGATCAATACAAATTGTGGGGTTTTAATGTTATAGACACATCACATTCTGTTCGTAGAGCACAAGCAATTAATTCTGAAATAAAATCGTGGGGATTAAAATATATAACCAAATATCTTGAAAAAGAAAAACCAAATCGAATTTATATTGATGGTGCTCATATTTCACGAATCTATTTAGGTAAAGATAGTTACTATGTAAATCCAAAATCTGGCGGTTGGAGAAAGATTGGTGACCCAGGTACTGAAAGATTACAAGAAAGATTTCCTGGTAAATATGAAATATGGTCGGGAAGAAAACTTGTTGAACAATATCTTGATGATGACTTATATGAAACAATGGTAGCCGACGACTCATTTAGCCAGTCAACATTTTTACTATCAAAATTAGTTCCTACAACATATGAAAGAGTTGCCACAATGGGTACGGCAACATTATGGAAGATCATTATGCTTGCTTGGTCATATGATCATAATTTAGCGTTACCAGAAAAAGGTGAAAAACGAAGTATTACAGGGGGCTTATCTCGTTTATTAAAAGTCGGCTATTCAAAAAATATTGTAAAATTTGACTATAAATCTCTTTATCCTTCAATTCATATTGTGTTTGATAATTTTCCAGATTGTGACGTTACCGGTGTACAAAAAGCATTATTGGAATATTTTCTTAGAATACGTTTTCATTATAAACAACTTAATATTGAATATGAAAAAACAAATACTGAATTATCAGAGTTTTATGATAGAAAACAATTACCTTTAAAGATTTTTATTAACGCATATTTTGGTTCTGTTTCAGCACCATTAGTTTTCTTATGGGGTGACATGGATAATGGTGAATTCACTACTTGTACTGGTCGCCAGTTTCTTCGTATGATGATTATGTGGTTTATGAAGAAAAAATATGTACCATTAGTTATGGATAGTGTTGAATTTGACACACCCGTCTATCTAAAAGATCAGGATAATAATTTAATTATTTTACCCATTTGTGATTTATTTAATGAAAACTCATATAATTCGAAATATATGAGTCCAGATAATTTAAGAGATTTTTCAAAAAAGGATTATAAAATTTTAACTAGAAATGGATGGAAAGAAATTAAGTATGTTTATCGTCACATGACAAACAAACCAATACATAAATTAGTTACAAAAGATAGATTAGTGTGTTGTACATCAGATCATTCTGTATTTCAAAATGGTAAACAAATTAAACCCACGGAACTTTTAAGGGGTGATAAGATAGACATTATTGAAATACCTGTTTTAAAGTCTGAAAATTATATTACGGATAAGAAAGCCAAATTAATTGGGTATTTTATTGGTGATGACATGATTGTTTATAGGGATGGTAATTTCGATCTTAATGATAATGACAAAGAAATTTTAAAAAAATATAAAGATTTTACAAAAGAAGAATATGTTGAATTATATAAATGGTTTAATAAAAATTGCTACACATCATATAAACAAAAAATGATACCTAAAGAAATTTTAAATGGTACTGAAAAAATATTAAAAGCATTCATGTCTGGGTATCACAATAATGACGTTTGGTATGACAATTTTAATATAACCCAAAAATCAAAAGTATGTATTGCAGCTTTATCATATATTTTAAAACGACTACAGATTGAATATAATATCACTATACGAAAAAATAATTCGAACACACAGTCTTTAATTGTTGGAAAAGATAAAAACAATACAATTAAAAGTCAAAAAAACAAAAGAAGGCCAAGCGAAATATGGTTTAATGAAATTTTACATAATGAAGAAAGACATGTTTATGATATATCAACAGAAGACGGAACTTTCGTTGGTGGAATTGGTGGTGTTTTATTAAAAAATACCGATGGTGTAAACTTTTCGACACCTGATGATGTTAATTCACATGTTTATATCGGTAAAGGAATAAATAGTTCTGTTGAAAAAGGAAAAGAATATAGAGGAATTGATGCTGATATGGCCGAGTTTAATGATATATTTATGAGAGGTGTTATGGGGCTTGATATTGATTATTTATCACCTGCATGTATAAACATTGCAAGAAAAAATTATGCAATTAAACTAATAAAAAAAGGAAAAGAAAAAATAAAACTTACCGGCAATACAATTAAATCAAAAAAATTACCACAATATATTGAAGAATTTATAGATGAAGGATTTAGACTTTTATTAAATGGTGATGGTAAGGGTTTTATTAACTATTATTATGAATATTTTGAAAAAATCTATAATCAACAAATACCACTTTCAAAAATAGCAAACAAAGCTCGTGTAAAACAAAGTGTTGATGATTATAAAAAATATATAAAGAAAAAAACGAAATCTGGTTCATTAATGGCTCGACAAGCGCATATGGAACTTATAATGAAAGATGAATATCCGGCAACCCTTGGTGAAACAATTTACTATGTTAATAACGGACGAACAAAATCTTCTGGTGATGTTCAAAGGAAAACAAGATATGAAAAAAAATACACAAGAAAAGAATTAGAAGAATATTATCAGAAGCATAAGAAAAAACCATCAACAATAACTGAAATTGAAATTAATTGTTATAGAATATCTGAATCTGACATCGCACTTTTTCCAGATAAAACTGGTGAATATAATGTTGCTCGTTATGTGTCAACATTTAATAAACGTATACAACCATTACTTGTTGTATTTAAACCAGAAATACGAGATAGTATATTAATTGAAAAACCTGAAGATAGACAATATTTTACAGATCTTCAATGTGAACTTGACAGTGGTACACCATTGAAAGAAAGCGGACAGGACAAGTTAGATGATGTCATGACATTATCTGATACTGAGGTGATATTCTGGAATAAAATAAATATGGATCCATTCTTTATGTATCCAGAAGGAACATTAGAATTGGTTGACGAATATTGGGTTAATTATAATAAAAAAGTATTAAAGTCTGAAGCTAATAGTAAAAAACTTAATGAAGATGAAATTATTGAAACCGATGGTAATGATTATGCTTATCATACCGAACCGACATAAACTTAAATAACATGAATAAAAAGTTTCTCGCGAATTGGAACAATTAATTTGTTAGTATTATTGCCTTCTTCATCGGTAAATTGAATAGTAAACTTTCCTTCAAATTTACCAGTAATAGATGTTTCTTCTTCAGAAAATTGATAGATTATATATAACTCATCGGTTGTTTGTTGATATTTTTTGGTTCTCAATGCCAATGAACATTGACCATTAAGAATAACCGGAAAACCATTTTTAACATCTGACATTTCAAATGTTATTTGTGAATTTACCAATAAATCATTGAATTGTGATTTGTCATTTTTACCATCATCAATTAATCTCATTTTGATTATCGGTTCACTTGCGCCTTGTCTTATATAAAAATCCATATCTAATAAATATTTTTAATTTTTTAATGTTGATGTGACCATCCACGAGCAAGTAATGCTTCTCTAGCGGTTAAACTTGCTGGGGTTTCACCACCGGGGCAATAAAATATACCGTAATCTATTATAGTTGATTGATATAAATCATTCCAAACTTTGTCAATTGACGGCCCAGTAAGTGATGTACCAATTAAATGTAATTCAGTTAAATGTTCAAGACCTAAAATATCCAAATATGCCAGACCAGAAGATAAATACGCATAAATTATTGTTAAAGTATCTTTTGTCGCCGGGCCAAACATTGGTCCTATAGATATCATTCCTCTATTACCATCATTGAATCTAGTTATTGTAACACCACTAGGTATGTAACAATAGTGATTTCTTGTATTCTCTGAACCATAATCATGTGTTGCAGACGAACCATATATTACATCTAGATCAGAAAAATGCCATTCTATTGAGGATGCATTTGGAAATGCACCCTCTATTGAAGCAGAAACCGTAGATGTGTTGGTTGAAAAATAAATTGTGGTACCTGTATCTGGTATTATTAATGCACCAATACTTGGTGTAACACTAACACTTGGTGTTGGGACGGGCGGTTGATTATGAAAAACTGTCCATCCTTTATTTCTTAATGAAATTATATGTGGTTCACCTATGGCTGTTGGGTAAGCGTTTGTACCACCAGCTAAATTTAGGAAACCATTATTTCGTCCAGCAGTATCGATATCAGATAATATTCGATCAACAGCAGATTCAATTAAATTATTACCACCAAAATTGATATATGTTGCAGTAATACCAGTCCCTAAATACGCGTCTGTATAATGATTATTTTGTAAATAACATTCTGTAAGACCAGTACACCCCGTTGATATAAATGTACCAGTTTGATTTGTATTCCATATCAATAATTCTTTTAAACTTGGGAAAGATGTGGCAAGATCTGGAAGATTTCTGGTAAATTGTGGATTATCCCTTATACAAATATGATATATTGGTATTGGTGTCGATGGCCAAATTGGATATGGATAATTGTTTAATGCCCCTCGTAAATCATAAAGAGCTGTACAACCTGACATATTTAAACTATCAAGATCATTGTCCTCAACACATATTCTTTCAAGTACTGGATGATTATCTAACAATACAGTTTTATTCTGTCTTGCATTAAACAACTCAATAAATTCTATTTTTTCAAAACCCCTAAAATCTATTGATGTTATTTGAGCACCCTCAGCAAGAAAATACCTAAGAGAATCTTTCGCTAGATAAAGATTGTTAAAATTAGAAACTGATTGTTGTGGTATTTGTGGAAAACCACCATATCCACCATCACTAGCAGCATATCCAAAGTTCATACCAGTTAAACCCGTCCATGGTTCTACTAATAACGTACAAACTCTTATTGCTGGTGACCCATAATTTTTAGTTGGTGCATAACTAGTATCTGTTGTACCATCAGCCCATGTCCACAATATTGATGGATTGTTAATAGTTTCAATTTGTGGTGAAAATACTGATCCAAAAGTAGTTATTTCTATTTTTGGAACAAATGGTGGTGTTGTACTGGGTGTGTGACTTATAGTTGGTGTAACACTTGGAATAAAAAATGGTGTTAATGATTGACTAATAGTGGGTGTGATGCTTGGTGTTATAGATGGTGTTGGAAAAATTATATCACCAATAATTGTTAAAGTACCCCAATCACTAACAAAATCATATGCCCCCAATGCAACCCTACCTGATGTTGATGGTGTGATAGATGTGTTGTATTGATGAATTACATTATCTTGACTAGATTCTATACTAATATAATTTGTTGTTATATGAAGAGTATAGTCATAAGGAGAGGTTCCCGGTGATATACATGAATCGACATGATCAAATGAACCATTAATATTTGCATGTACAGATGTGCCTGCAAGTATAATACTAGCAGACGGATTCGGATCATATGGTGTTCCATTCCAAGATGAATCTAGATTTGTATAAAAATTAAGATGATTGCCAGTATTACTTACTTGTTGAGTAATAATTTCGGATACAGCCATAGGTTGTACCCACCTCATGGCATTAACATGAGTATCATTATTATCAGATACCCGAGCCCGACTATTTACAATACTTACCGTCGACCCACCTAAACCTTCCCAATCTAATAACTGATCATTGTTTGTCCAGTCATACGTGACACTTATACGATTACCACCAAGCCAAGACACGTTACCATGTAATCCATATATGTTATGATTTGGTGTTGTTGATGGTGTTCTACTAAACGAAATACTTGGTGTGACACTAGTCATTACTGATGGTGTTTGTGATGTTGAAACACTTTGAGTTATTGTTGGTGTAATAATTATATTTGGCGTATAATTATGTATGTTGTCTTCGCATGGAATATTACATTCAGAAATATTAAAATTATTTTTTGTTATGGTATATCGATTGCGAATGTCAATAAAATTCATTGGTGTTTCGAAATATGCAGCATATTTGATATTATAACAACAAATACTATTGTATAAATCATTAGAACCAGTCACACCACCACCAACAACATGTGTAAATGGTTGAAACCCTCTATCAGAAAGCACAACTTCTTCAAAATTCTTAACTTTAAATTTTGGAATATTTCGTAAATAAGGAATAACATCCATCTGATTGTCGGCAATTTGTAATAATCTTCCGTTAAAATATATTTTTAAAGTACCGAGTCTTTTATGTCTTTCCGAAATCCATTTTTGATTTAATGTTTCAATCATTGTTTCATCAATGATTAGATCGTTCCATCCACCCTCATTTGATATTGCACATCCAGAATATTCGTAATATCTTTCAAATGTTATTGTTATATTAAAATCATTTTCAACACCGTTGACACATAAAGGATTAGCTGTTGTACCTGAATCAATATAATTTATTTCTTCATAACCGGACTCACCACAAAATCCCGAATACCTTGAAGCATACCAAGCGATTCTACCATCTGATGTAAATCCGAACCCAAGTCCATTATCCATAAAATTAGCCGGATCATATTCATCTCTAACACCGGTATAGAAAAATATTACATCATCCCAAGGTAAACCTTCTCTATTAAAAACAAGATCAAGCGTCCATCCCAGTGGTGGTCTTCGTGAAATAAATTCTGAACAATTATCTTCACCACCACCAGTATTTGTTATTGCAACCCAGGGAATGTTTGATTTAACTTGTTGCGTTGTGCAACAAGTTCCCGAAAAACCATTTAGAAGATCAACACATGAAATAATATCTGTTGTGAAACCGGAAATAATATCATTTTCGGTAAAGCCTGACAGTTGTGGATCAATAGAATATGTTGCACCAGAATAAAAATCGTCAATAACAAAATAGTGTGTTTCATCAGTTATACCAGTAAAGGTATATGTATCATTATTTAAAATTATATTTGAATATGTGTGTCCTGTTGTGTCGAAATGTGATGTAAAATTTTCGTAGTTAAGAAGTAATGTTAAACCGGAGTATGTATAACCACTATCATTAATTGTATTATCGTATTCGATTAAACCAATACCATCATATTGACATAAATGACCATCAAAACTTTTTTCATATATAGGTTCTATTAATGTAGTATTATTAGGTTTTCCCAAAAATACACATTCACGATCATCATTTGCAAGAATGAAATCGTAATATTCTGATGAGTCTAATGTTATATCAATATTTGTCCCACCACGATATAAAATATCCTGAGTATTCATATTTAAATAAATATCTCTAAATAGATTTCAAGGAAAAATTTTAGGTTATAAGGCCACTACTATTGAATATATTTGTATCTGGATTAGTTGTAGTAAAATATGTTATAGCGTCAGCAATTGTATTTATTCCGACTCCGCCAAATAATCTCGCAAAAATTATACATTCAGCATCACTATGAGCGATATGGATACTAGGTTCTTGCCGTGATGCTGTAATATGATAAATAGTATATCCTCCAACTGGTGCATCGATCCCATTCCAAAATCCTGTTATTGCGGTTGGTCCCCAATCCCCATCTCCGTTATAACCAAAAACCATATTTTTATTTCTTGTAGTATTAGGAATGTCAATTGTACTATATTTTACGCCCCAATGACTATGTACGGTTCCTTGACTTTCTGTTGGCGTAAGTGTAGGCGTTCTAGAAGGTGTAAATGATATTGAAACACTTATTGATGGCGTTCTAGATGGCGTTTGAGAAAATGAAACACTTGGCGTTCTGGTTGGTGTTTGCGAAAATGAAATACTTGGTGTAATACTTGGCGTTCTACTGAATGATATACTCGGTGTAATAGTTGGTGTTTGTGAAAATGAAACACTTGGTGTTATGCTTGGCGTTCTACTGAATGAAATACTTGGAGTTACGATTGGAGTTCTGCTGAATGATACACTTGGAGTTATGCTTGGTGTTCTGCTAAATGATACACTTGGCGTTATACTTGGTGTTCTACTGAATGAAATACTTGGTGTTATAGATGGCGTTCTACTAAACGATATGCTCGGAGTTATAGATGGACTTTGAGAGAATGACACCGATGGAGTAATACTTGGAGTTCTACTGAACGATATGCTTGGAGTAATGCTTGGCGTTCGCGAAAACGAAATACTTGGCGTTATCGATGGAGTAACTGACGGAGATCCAAGTGGCCGTGTTTCTGATATTGTCGGTGTTATCGATGGTGTCTGAGAAAACGATATACTTGGAGTTATTGTAGGAGTTATAGATAACGTTTGTGAAATTGATATTGAAGGTGTAATACTTGGAGTTCTACTTAATGAAATACTTGGAGTAAATGATGGGCTCTGTGAGAATGAGACTGACGGAGTAACACTTGGTGTTCTGGAAAATGAGATACTTGGTGTAATAGTTGGTGACTGCGAAAATGATATACTCGGAGTTATAGATGGTGTTCTGCTGAACGATATACTTGGGGTAAAAGATATTGATGGTGAAAATGAAATACTCGGAGTTATGGATGGAGTTTGAGATAGTGAGATGGAAAAACTTATCGATGGCGTAATAGAAGGTGATTGTGAAAATGAAACACTTGGCGTTATGCTCGGCGTTCTACTGAATGAAATACTTGGAGTTATAGAAGGTGATTGTGAAAACGAAATACTCGGAGTTATAGAAGGTGATTGTGAAAACGAAATACTTGGAGTTATAGAAGGTGATTGTGAAAACGAAATACTTGGAGTTATAGAAGGTGATTGTGAGAATGAAATTGATGGAGTAATTGAAGGTGTTGTAGATACCGTTGGTGATGGTTGAGCGGTCAAACATCCTCCTTCCCAATCATCACCCGCATCAGTTCCATATGAGCAAGCAAGTCCAGGCGTTCCCCCTGATAATGCGGGATTTGTCGAAATTATCGAACTAACATCGTATATACCATTTCCGCCAGATAAGCTTGTATCAATTTGGCCATTTTTATAGCATCGTAATGTTGTTCCTTGTATTTCAAGTCTTAATACATCGCCAGATGTAAATGCCGTACTATATCCACCAAGATCGGTAGCGGTATTTCCAATTCTATATCCAACATAAGCATCATCAGCCCCTCCATAATAATAGAAACAAGCAGTCGTTGAATCATTTCCAGATGCACGTACAGAAATTCCAGTCCATGACGGGCCTGATGAATCTATTCGTATTTGTGAATATTGGCTTGTTTCATATGTCTCGGTACGGCGAGCAACGCCTGCGCCGCCATCACTAGTTATTCGTTTATCTCCCGAAATATCAATGACGTTAATTACGCCATATACTGATGTCCAGTTCCCTTGACCGCTTAATAAGCCAACAGTATATGATTGAAAATCATCACTAACAGTTGATAAACACCATGGCGATGGCGTTATAGATGGCGTTCTTGAGAATGATATACTTGGAGTAATTGATGGGCTTTGCGAGAATGAAATACTAGGCGTTATAGAAGGCGTTCTTGAGAATGATATACTCGGAGTAATAGAAGGCGTTTGTGAAAATGAAACACTTGGCGTTATAGATGGCGTTCTTGAGAATGATATACTTGGAGTAATTGATGGGCTTTGCGAGAATGAAATACTAGGCGTTATAGAAGGCGTTTGTGAAAATGACGTACTTGGTGTAATACTAGGAGTCCTACTGAATGATATACTTGGAGTGAGAGATATTGATGGCGAAAATGATATACTCGGAGTAATAGAAGGCGTTTGTGAAAATGAAACACTTGGCGTTATGGTTGGAGTCTGAGAGAATGATATACTTGGAGTTACAGATGGAGATGGGGGAGGCGGTGGTTTTAATGCAATTGCAAAAGCGTGTTTTTGAGTTGTAATGGAGGCACTGCAAGTAATGTCCATATTGCCCGTGTTTCCACTACTACTCCAAATCATCGAGCCATTGGTTAGTGATATGTCAGGAGTCTTGTGCCCCTGATCAGCATCCTCAACCCAATCTGTTGTTGGAGCAGAAGGTTTAGTAAATGTACGAACACTTGTGCTGTAAACCGCACCAAAATACACCAAAGGAGAATTCAGATCTGGCACATTCATTGAAGCTGCTCTAACTACTGTGCCAGCCGTGGCATATAATGTATTAGAAATGGCGGTTATATCAGAAATGCTAGTGACATCAAAATCGCCAGAAGTATATGCAATATTAAGAGCATAGTACCTACAAGATTTATTTAATGACCAAGTATAGTTAGTACCTTCCCCTGAAGCGATTTTATAATAAAGAAACCAACTACTACTACTAGTTGCAGCACTACAGATAAACTCCCAGCCACTTGGAACACTATCGACAGTTGGTGGTGTTGCGACATATGTTGCCAAATACATAAACATAATATCACCATCAGCAACAGAAGTTGCTTTATTTATGGTAAAATTAAATGGTGATGTGAGGGAAGATCCTCTAGCATATGTTTCTGCTCTTGCTGTAAAGGCCATTTTATCTTATAATTCAGTAGTTTTTATAAATAGAACAATTTGGTTATTCATATTTAAATAAATATGTTCAAACATCTTTTAACTGATTGGATATTTATATAAAAACTATAATAATGGATAATTTTGTAAAACAAATTATTGAAGAAACATTCGCTTCAAAAAAACAGCAACGATATTTTTATGCGAAGGCAAATGATCCTAAATTACCATCTAAAGAACGCAAAAAATGGAAACGATGGGCTAAAGAATATTCAGATAAGACTGATTTTGATAAGTTACCAGAAAAGGCTGATGAAGAATTAGATATAGATGAAGTTGTTGATGAAAATGGTGACATAAAACGTGGTGATATTCCAGGCAATCCAAATGCATATGTAAGATCTAAAAAAACATCAGATGAGGTTACAACGGCAACAATGGGACAGATGGGGTCTTTTGGTATTTTGGGTGGTGTTACTAACGCCAATAAAACACTTAAATATTGGGCAGAATCTGATATGAGTAAAGCGTTAGGTGCATCTGAGACAATTGCAGACCCAGAAACCGATTATGATGATGCTGTTGAAGTATTTAAAGATGAATTAGAAGTTCCTGAAGATGAAGCAAAAGACAGAGCAAAAAAAATGGGATATGACCCACAATTACCAGATGGAAAAATAAGATTAATTGAACATCCATTAGACTATATTAACGAATATCTCACAAAAAAAACAAAAAATAGAGATTTTGTAAAAAAACATCAAAACGAAACTGAAAAAAAAACAATATCACCAATAATAAAAAGACAATTACAATCCGTAAAACAATCGATGAAAAGTAATGGCTTAAAACTTAGTGATATTACAGAATATCTCGAAGACGATGAATAGTGAATTAAAAGATAGAATATTTAAATTACCGGATAATATTATACATTTCCTTAAGCAACAACCACAAATTGAAGGGTTACATAGGAATGAAAATCTTCTAAATACTGGCACAGTAACATATGGACAGTTAAAGAGGATATTACATGATATGAAAAAAATAAATAAATTTTTAGAACCTGAAAAATATAATTATTATGGTGGTGATTTATTGAGAAATTGGGGTATAACAACATTAACAAATGAAAGAAATTTAATACGTGACAGAGAATCTGCGACAAGAATTGCTAATGATATTGCTGGATTAACGGGAGAAAGGTCTAATCCATCAATAAAACGACACACAAAGAACACATTATCACCAAGAATACCAGTTAATGATGTTGTTAAACCAAAATCCAATTCAGAAAAATTTGCAAATTCTTCTATTTTTTCTGCTAAATCGATGAAATTATTTGAAGAAATAAAACGAATAAAAAAGTTAATGTAAAATGATAACGAAATTAGAAAAAATAGCCAATGAACAACGAGCAGAACATCTTGCTCGCAATGAGTACAAATATACAAATTCATATGGTTCAACACATCCGAATGCACTATCAACTGGCGATGAAAAAGGTAAAGGTCAAGTTGAGGATAACGGTCAAGTTGGTGGATTAACTGACATCAATACTAGAATAGATAACACAGGAAGAAATTATTATCAACCACATAATCAATATGGGGTTACTCATGAAAACGCCCTATCAACTGGTGATGAAAAAGGTAAAGGTCAAGTTGGTGATAGTGGTGATGTTGGTGGCTTAACAGATATTCAAACAAGAATTGATAATACTGGCAGAAATTTATATAAAAAAGTAAATCAGTATAGTTCAACACATCCAAATGCCTTATCAACTGGTGATGAAAAAGGTAAAGGTCAAGTTGGTGATAGTGGTGATGTTGGTGGATTAACAGATATTAATACTAGGGTTGATAATATGGGTAGAAATTATTACCAGGCTGAAAAACCATATAGTGCATCACACCCCAATGCCTTATCAACTGGTGATGAAAAAGGTAAAGGTCAAGTTGGTGATAGTGGTGATGTTGGTGGATTAACTGATATAAATACGAGAATCGATAATACTGGAAGAAATTTTTATAAATCAACACATCGTTATCCAGATTTTGAATTTTAATGAGAATATTACACGACATAGCAACACAGTTACTATTGGAACAAGATAGTAAAATTGATATTATAAAAAAAGCCATCGAAGAACGGATACCATTATCAATATACTATCGTGGACCCGCTCATGAAGTTAGAGAGGGTCAGAGAATTGACATAGAACCTGTTGTTATGGGACGACATATTAGAAGTGGTAACTTAGTTATTTGGGCATATGTTTTTAAAGGTGTTTCTAAAAGAGGAATACCAGATTGGAAAATGTTTAGAGTTGATAGAATTGTATCAGCGAAACTTAATTATAATGTAAAAAATTTTGATCTCGATATAATACCTGGTTATGAAAAAGGAAAAGCTCCGGCATCAATGAAATCTCTTAGTAATGTTGATGTGTTTTCTCCGTATTGGTTTAAAGCTGGTGAGAAATATGTTGCTCCACCAGAACCAGAAATTAAAAAAGTTGAAAGACCAGAGCCACTACAAGAGCCAGAAGAACCAGATATTCCACAACCTATTATTGAACCGATTCAAAAACCAGAAATTTCAAGTAAGGAATTTGCACGTAAAATTTATGCTGATTTAAAATCAAAATCAAGAAATATTAATGGACAAAACTATATTTCGTTCAATGATTATCAAAATGCTTTAAACCAGTTATATCACGCAAAAGAAGATGAATTTAAAATATATCAACGAGCTATTGGTGGTAATGAAAGACCTGGAGAAGGAACAAGAAAAAGATTTACTGATACATCAAAAAAAGAAATTGATACTTTCTTACATAGAGATAATATAGAAATAACAGATAATATAAATCAATTAGCGGAAGCTTATCGAATGATTAATAGGTTTGAAAGATTGATTAATTGGTAACTTAATATTATATTTATAAAAAAAAACAAAATGGCACTTGTACAAAGAAGAATAACACCCGATGAATTGGCTGAGAGATTAGCCAAATCAAAAAAAGTTTATGAGAAAGTTTCTAGTGGTGATTATGAGCGTGGTAATATTGTTGCATCAGATATTGTAAGTGACGATAATATTCCGATAATGAATGAACAAGTCATTCAAACAGAGCCAATACCACAACATATAAAAGAACAACCTCAACCAATCACAGTTGAAAAAATTCAACAATCAAAATTACCCGATGCTATCAAAAAGGCCATGATAGAACATCCGATTCCACAAATATCTATAAATGATGGGTTAGATATTAATCTTATGGCTAAGGCAAAGAAATTAATGGAACAGGATGAAACATTATTAACCAAAACAAGAAATAAGTCATCAACAACAGTTCAGAAACAAATAAAAGACATAGAATTATCACAAATTAATGAAGATAAACTAGAAAAAATAATTGAAAATGTGGTTCGTAAAGTTCTTGATGAAAAATTAACACAAATTTTATCTGCAAATCAATTACAAACAATTAATGAAAATTTAGTTTTAAAAGTGGGTGATTCTATTTTTAGTGGAAAAATTACCAAAGTAAAAACTTCAAAATAATTTTGTTTTTTAAAAAATTTTTCGTATTATTTGATATAATTAAGCCAAATTATGTCAAAAATAAGAATTTTAGCAATACCACCCGATTCACATGGTGTGGGAAAATTTAGAATTATAAATCCTTACATTTATATTCAAGAAAATTATCCAGATGATTTCCATATTGATATTAAATCAGATGTGGAAAATAAGAATGAAGTTTTTGATGACTATGATATTATTGTCATGCATTCATTTGTTCATGGTAAGTTATCACCTAATGATAATTTAAACAGAATTAAATGGTTAAAAGATAAAGGAAAAATTGTTATTGCTGATTTTGATGATTATTGGGATCCAGGTATGAGACATCCCCAGTATATTCAAGCAAAATTAGGTGGTATCATAAAAAATAAAATTCAACTTTTAAATACCGCAACATATATAACTGTTACCACATCAGTTTATAGAGACACATTACGTAAAAAATTTGGTTTAAAAAATGTTTTTGTTTTCCCCAATGCTATTGATGAAACAGAATCACAATTTATACCAAAACCCATACTATCAGATAAAATAAGATATGGTTGGTTAGGTGGTTCATCACATTTGGCTGATATTGAACTTTTACGAAACGGTATTTCATCTATGCATGATACTTTTGGTGATAAAATACAATTTGTTCTTTGTGGTTTTGATTTACGTGGTACAATAACTGAAATTGATCAAGTAACCAAGAAAAAGAATGTTCGACAAATCAAACCAGAAGAAACTGTGTGGTATAAATATGAAAAAATATTTACTAAAAATTATTCTGTCTTAGATAAAGAATATTTGAATTTTTTACACACATTTAAAGAGAGTGAATATAACGATAAAGATAAACCATATGTCAGGCGATGGACGAAAGAAATAACTAAATATGCTACAAATTATAATTATTTAGATGTGTCATTAGCCCCGCTTGTTTTGTGTGATTTTAATGAACATAAATCACAACTAAAAGCAATTGAAGCCGGATTTTTTAAAAAAGCACTTATTGCTAGTGCAATACATCCATATACAATTGATCTTGTTTCAGCAATTGATTTTGGTGGAAAATATAATCCGAAGGGAAATGCTTTATTAGTCGATCCAAATAAAAATCACAAACAATGGTTTCAACACATGAAAAGATTAGCAGAAAATCCTAATATGATTGAAGATCTGGGAAATAAATTATTTGAAACAGTTAAAGACAAATATTCGTTAAAACAAGTATGTAAGGAAAGAGTTGATTTTTTAAAAAAAATAAGTAACAAATAAAAAAAAATAAATTATGTATTATCTAGTAACAGTAGGTTATGAAACAGAACAACTAGACAGGAATGGCGATCCTCGTCTTCAAAAAGTTAAATATATTGTTGAAGCTGAAAGCGTTGAAGAAACAACAATTATAATGGGGCAATATCGAGATGGTGATGCAAGAGGTAGTGATGTACTTTCAATAACTCAAATGCCTATAGAGTGTATTATAGATCCAAAAAATCGGCCAGAATTTTACAAGAAAAAGTAATAATAAAACTATGTTAACAACAAAAAAAATAGAACAAAATAAAACCACATTCATTGAAACCAATGAAAAGTACGGCATTATGACTAAAGAACTATTAGATTTTTTGGGTGAAGATCTATTCATAGCACCGTCTACTAGTAGTTTGAATATGACCGGGAGTTATCCTGGTGGTCTTTTACAAATTACAATAAGAGCGTGTAAATATGCTATTATGACAAATGAGATTCTTCCTACTAATTTAAAACATCCGATTGAATCAATAGTCAAAACAGTATTTTTAAGTCAAATAGGAAAGGTTTTTATGTTTCGTTTAACTGAAAATGAATCATTAAAGAAAAAAGGTCAATTGTATGAATTTAGCGATGATCTTATAAGACTTCGTGTAGGTGAAAGATCGGTATATTATGCATTACAACATGGAGTTACATTAACAGAAGAAGAATTTCAAGCTATTATAAATTATGATAAAGACGATGATGATAAGATGGCTAAATATTATTCATCATCTTTATCATCAATAATAAGGTGGGGTTTTGAAATTGCTGTAATGGAAGAAAAGAATGAAAAAAAGTGAAATTGAAAGTTATTTAAGAGAATTAGAAAAAATTGATAAACAGCTAGATGGGTGTGATAATGGTGATAATGAAGATTTATTAAAAGAATTAAATCATATTCTTGCTGATCTTTCAAAAGATATAGAATTAGAATTATCAAAACCCACATTAAAATTTGTAAATAGATCAGATAATCCAGATCCGGTATTTGCACATGAAGGTGATAGCGGTTTTGATTTACGTGCCAATATACAAAATAATGTTGTTATAAATTCCGGACAAACTAAATTAATACCAACGGGACTTTATTTTGAGGTAGGTAAAGGACTAGAAGTTCAAATTAGATCTAGAAGTGGTTTGGCAATGCATTATAATGTATTGGTGTTAAATTCACCAGGAACAATAGATTCACAATATCGTGGTGAAATACAAATTATTCTTACAAATTTAGGTGATACACCATTTGTTATTCAACATGGCGACAGAATTGCACAGGCGGTTGTTTGTCCAGTATATGGTGAAGGGTTACTTAATTTAGAGAAAGTAGATGATTTAACTGAAACCAAAAGAAATAGTGATGGTTTTGGTTCTACCGGAAAATCATAAAAACCTAATTTAAAATCATACAATTTTTTAATTTTTACGAGAGTTTATAATGTAATGTTAAAGAAAATTATTTAGTATTTTCTTTACTTATAATAAAAAAACTATTATATTTCTCGTAATTATGGTTGTATATATAAGTATTAATGGGGTACTGCGTAATATTATACAAAAATTCGAGTATCACTATAAAGATTATTTTTTAGAAACTGAAACAACAGAAGACGACTATTTTGAATATGATATAAAATATCCAATATTAAACGACGATCTTCATAATAGTTTTAATTTTCAGTCAGAAGAGGAATTTAATAATTTTTGTTATATTGAATTTCCTTTAGAATTATTTGGTCATGCCGGATTAAGTTATCAAACTGCGGTAAGTGATCTAAATAAGGTTATATATGAAAATAAAAATGTGAGTTTCACATTAATCGGTGTTGATGAATTTGGTAAAGCAAAACCATCAACTTTTTTCTTTTTATCAAAAAATGGTTTTTTAGGAAATAATGTAAAATTTATAACTTTTGATAACATTGAAAAGGAATGGGAACAATGTGATATGTGGATAACAGATAACAAATTTATTCTAGATAAATGTCCGGAAAATAAGATACCAGTAAAATTTAATACTAAATATAATGAACATTTTACGATTGAAAATGAAATAAATGATCTAAAAAAAATAAATGAATTATGCTTGAAATTTTCGGAAAAGAATACTACATCGATGTAGATGCAATAATTAATGTTTGTCTTCTGGAAAATAAAAAAAATAACATTTTTTCTGATAAAAATGAACAAATGTTATTGAATGAAGATGAAAATGACGTTCTATCTTTAAATACAGAAAATATATTAGAATTAAATGTATTTAAATATGAAATATTTAAAGGTTGTGTTGAAAGACTTTTAAATGAACTATCTGAACCAGATCCTGAATTAGAAATATTTGGTGGGCAAAAATTTGGTATTTCATTTAAAATAGCATATAACACATTATTAAAGTATAATATATTAGTTGAAAACAATCATGATGAATAAACAAACAAATATTGAAATTTTTCAAGAAGCGTTAAATAGAATAGAAAAAAATGAAAATTCTATCTATTTTCTAACATATGACACTAAAAATAATGCACGAGCAGCCATTAAACATATCTATGACATGGCACTGGCATTGAAAGAATTTGGATATAATGCTAAAATTCTTGTTGAAGAAAAAACATATGGTGGTGTGAATGGTTGGTTGGGTGATGAATACGACATATTGCCAATAGCAGCAATAAAAGAAGATAACGTTCAAATTAGCGTTGATGATATCATTGTTGTTCCTGAAGTTTATTCTAATATTTTACAACAATTATCAAATATTAGGTGTGTTAAAATCATGTTATTACAACAAAAAGAATACATGTTTGAAGCATTGCCTATTGGTAGTAGATGGAGTAGTTTTGGGTTTGATAAGTGTATAACCACCACTAAAGCGGCTAAAAAATATATTTTAGAATATTTTCCAGAAGCTTTAGTTTATTTAATACCACCATATATTGGAGATAATTTTAAGCCCACAGAAAAACCAACAAAACCATATATCGCAATTAGTTGTAGAGATCGGGTACAGCATAGAAAAATTATTTCCGAATTTTATTTAAAATTCCCACAACTTCGATGGATTACTTTTAGAGATATGGTACAAATGTCATATAATGAGTTTAGTGATGCATTATGTGAGTGTATGGTGTCGGTGTGGATTGATGATGAATCAACATTTGGGACCTTTCCTTTGGAATCAATGAAATGTGGGGTTCCTGTTGTTGGTAAAATACCATTTACTGAGCCAGATTGGTTATCTGAAAACGGATTTTGGACGTATGATGGTAATAAAATTTCAGAACTTCTAGGAACATATGTATTAGCTTGGCTTGATGGTGTTGAATTAACAGAAGATGTTAAAGAAAAAATGAACATGTCACATTTACCATATACAAAGAAAATACATAATGAGTCAACACTATCTATTTTTACAACAATTATAACACAAAGAAGTGAATTAATAAAAAATACGATAGAAAAAAATAAAACAGAAATAACAGAATGAAAAATATAACAATAATATTACCAGTATATAAATTAGATAGTGATGACATTGAAATGTTACACAAAGCATTACTATCAGTTGAAGATTTTCACAACGATGTGAAAATCATAGTAGTTTGTCCTAGTTATTTAAAGTCAATAATTAGCGGTATTGATTTTGGTCAAAAATTAGAAGTAAAAATCATCTATAATTCAACATCAAAAACAGATTTTTGTACTCAAATAAACATAGGTATCGATGAGTGTAACACAGAATGGTTTTCGATTCTTGAAATTGATGACGAATATAATAAAATATGGTTGTCCTCGATGAATGAATATATAAAATCATTTAATGATGTTGATGTTTTTCTTCCAGTAGTTAAAGACGTAAATGTTGAAGGAAAATTTTTAGGTTTTTCAAATGAATCTGTCTGGGCTTATGGTTTTTCTGATCGACAAGGTTATTTAGATAATTCATTACTGTTAGAATACCAAAATTTTCAAACAAGTGGTGGATTATATCGAACTAAAGTAATTATAGACAATGGAAAATTCAAAGACAATATTAAATTAACATTTTCATATGAATTTTTGTTAAGATTAACATATAATGGTGTAAATATTATGTCGGTACCAAGAATTGGTTACTTACACGTTAATCTACGTGAAAATTCGTTATTTTGGAAGTATAAATATGATGAAAACGAGTCGTTATCTGAAAATGAGGCCGAATTTTGGTTAGAAACCGCAAAAAAAGAATATTTTTTTAAAAATAAAAGAGATATTGTGTTTAAAAAACCTTAAATGCCACGCAAGAGAACCCAAAAATTTTATTTTGGGGAGGAACAAGAACAAGCAGTAATAAGATTTATCAAAGCTGAAACCGAAGAAGAAAAGAACAAGATATTCAATGAATATTTAGAAGAACCTCTCACAATTATGATTGAAAGTATTATCCGGCGATATAAATTATATCGTAGAGGATTTACTTTTCGTGATCAACACGCGGATACTATGTCTTTTTTGATGACAAAAGCGCCTAAATTTGATCCTACTGCAAATAAGAAGGCATATTCATATTTTGGTACTATTTGTAAGAATTATTTAATGGGTTCCATACAAAAAGATGTAAAAGATTTCAATAGAACTGTTTCTTATGAAGATATTTCAACATCAATTAATGAAAATCCGGACTTTTCTTACGTTATTGACACATCACCAATTGATTATAAAGAAATTATCACAAAATTATCAATAAAACTTGAAGAATTTGTTGAAAATGAAAAATTAAATGAAAACGAAATAAAATTAGGGTATGCATTAATCCAAATTTTCAATGATTTTGATAAAATATTTCAAATTGGTGAGGGTAATAAGTTCAATAAAAACTTAATTTTACTCGCAATACGTGAAATGACCTCATTATCAACTAAAGAGATACGAGTATCACTCAAAAAATATAGAAAACTGTACGACGGGATTATTTCTGACTTTTTAAATTATTAAAAACAACACTATTTATTGCATATATTATTTAAAATGAGAAAAAAAAGAAAAATAATTGAACTGAGTGTCGATTCTGCATTAGCTTTAATGCAAGAAATTTACAACGACATTGTTGAGCAGAAAAATAATGCCTCAATAATCATGAAAAAGATGTTGGCCTTTATGAAAGAAGCTGATGATATGAGTATGATTGGACCTGTTATTAAAGAACAACAAAAAATTCTTAATGATTGTACTGAAAAGAAAATTTCATTAGTGAAATTACAAAATGCAATGCTAAAACAAAACGGACCAAATGATAAAAATAGAGGATTTAGTGAAACACCATTAACTGATGAAGAACGAAAAATTCTTGATGAACTTATAGGTGGTGATGATAAAGAATCTGAAAATAAAGATGATGGTGGAAAATATACTTTTTAATGGGATTAAATGATGATTTAGTAAACAAGATTACGAAAGAACTTTCGATTATTAAAACCATCAATCAAGATCCAAATTCTTTAATTGATGGTATGTACGAAAATCATGCCTCACAATTAGAGAACTTAAATGGTATTGTTAAAAAAACTGTAACTGATTTCACATCAAAATTAACAGGAGGCTCACAAAATAAAAAAGATATTTTTGAACAAATTGTAAGAATTGCAGAAAGTTTTGTTGGTGATGAAAAAGAAGATCAAATTAATGCAAAAACAAAGCCTTTAGTAACAACAAAATTAAAAAAATACGCAAAAGAAGCTGGATATAAAACACTACAACAAAGCAAAGAAATCATCTTAACCGAAACAAAAAAATCATTTTTTGGTGGTGTGGGTACATGTAATCCAACAACACCACTGGATACGACTGGTTTAGATATTTCTCCAAAAGAATTTGATTTTATGGGTATGTTAAAAACAGACCCGATGTCAATTACCGGAAAACTCATATATGAAAGTGTTGTTCCAAATGAAACAAATGATATTAAATTTAACCAGATTCTTTATAATACATTTACAACATATCCATATGATTTTTTTACAAAAAGTAATGAACATTTGTTTTCAATAACATGGAATCCAAACAATCAAAATTATACAATATATGGATTGACACCCACGACACCAATTGGTGATTTTATTGATAACTATTATAACTCGATAGAGTTTCCGGATATTGAACATGTTTTAAAAACAACAACACATATGGTTTTGGGTGGTGACGCAGTTAATGTTGAGCCAAAAGCATTTCAAATTGGAATGAAAAAAGGTAATAGACTACTTAAAAAAATATTTTCATTATGTAACAAAGAAACAACCAATCAACCATTAATGAAAAATACTTTTACAGAATTAAATGAAGATGAGTATGATATAATTAATTATTTTGATTTTGATGATGTAGAGGGTATTGATTTAGACGATGAAGACGCAAAATATAGGGGTGTGTTGAAATTTAGAGATTGTGATAATTTCGAAATACCACTTAACACCAACTATCCTGAAGATTTTGTTTATTTTCTAGATAGTAGTGACAAAACTATTGATGAAAATGTTGATGACACATTAAATAATGCGGCAATTGATGCTTATGAAGAATCTGGTGGTTCAATACCACTTGAAGGGTTTCAGATATCAATAATAAAAGACTTTATTTTACAATTTCCCAAAGCATTAGTGATGACTTTTTTATCACCAAAAATGTTTTTTCCGATCATATTAATACATAAACATGTAAAAGAAAGTTTTGCTTCAGCTGAAGAGTATATGAGATCTCTACATAATTTATTTTATAACATTATCAGTGCATTATTTTGGAAATTTAATAAAGAATTTTGGTTACTTATTAAACAAGATTTATTAAAATTTATAAGAAAAATTGCAATCGCAATTCAAATGAATAAAATAAAAAGACTAAAAATTATTGTTAAAATATTGATTAACATATTAAGAAAAGCATTAACTGTTGAAATAAAAAGTTGTAAAGAATTGTTTTCTGCTATTTTGGGTACTATAAACACATCTCTTAATTCTAGTACTAAATTACCAATGCCCAATTTATTATTAAGTCTTTCTGAATTTTTACCTGGATTTAGTAATGATAGGGCATATATGAATATTATACGAAAACTAGAAAATGCTGGTGTTAATGTCGGTCCAATATATGGGACGACAAATAAATTACTTCCAATAGTTAAATGTATTGTTGATGGGTATACGGAAGAAATTGACACCAATTCTTATGTTAAAGTATCAGTGAAAAGCATTAAAATTCCAACTCCTGTTGGACCTATAACAATACCACCAGGTATACTTGAAGGATATGGAAAAATGTTATAATATGGAAAAAGAAAAAATAAAAGAAATTGTTGAAAATGTAACAAATAAACCTAATAAAGTTTTGATTGAATGTAGAGATTCTTTATTAGATGAGTTTGAAAAAACAAAAGAGTTGATTGTTAATTTGACAAGACATTTGGAAGCTATCGAAGAATATTATAATGTAATAAATAACGAAATTGGTAAAAGATTAAAATAAATGAAATTTATTGATATTGGTATATGTGTAAATAATAAAGATCCAAAGGGTATTGGTAGAATAAGATATCGCCCCTATGGTGTTTTTACAAGTGAAATTGAAAATGGTGTAAAATATGATGAATGGGACGAAAAAGATCCTTTTTTGGCAATTCCATTTCTACCTCTTCATATAAATATTATACCACAAATACAACAATCTGTTAAATTATTAAAATATGACACTGAAAAAGACACACAAAACGTGGAATATGTTGCAGGACCATACACATCACCACATGACTTACAAAATCAAACATTTTTAGTTCAACACCAAGATACAACATATGGCGGTACGATAGTAAAGGGTACAAAAGAAATTAGAAACAAAAGTGGAAAATTTAACAGTCCAGTTACAAAGGGCTCTATGGTTGATGACAAAGATACTGGTGTTCGTGGAAATTATGGTTCTGATGTTTTTTTTACAGAAAACGGTATACAATTACGAGGTGGTTCACTAATAAGTAAAAATAGTGGTAAAAAAGATGTGTTAGACTATCCTCAAGTTGCAAAAAAAATGGCAAGATTTAATTTAAAAAAATTCCCAAAAACATATAAAACAACCAGGCAAACAGTTGATACATCTAAAATTGCTGTTAGTAAATTGAGATATATTATAGAATACGAAATTGATGATTTTGATATTCCAACACTTGCTAGTTTTTACATTTATAAAGTTATTGGTGGTGACACAGATCAATTCAATACTGATGTGTTTGATGAAAGCTCAATATTACCAATTGACGACACTAAAGCATTATCTCTAATCAATATTAATGATAATTTTACTGGTGTTACATTTCAAAAAACTCTTAAAGAAAATACAATTCAATCTGCATATATTGAAATTCGAAATATTCTTCAATTATTGGACGGGAAAGGGTTAAGTGTGTTTGGAAACAAATATTTAAACGATGAAATTCATCCATTTTATTTCCGGCCGACAAATAATTTAAGATTGGTAAAACACATAAATAAAACTACATTTATTAATAAAATTCAAGTTCGTAACATATCTGGCGGCTCGGGACTAATATATTCTAGACAAAATGCGACACCACCATTAATTTCAAACAAAAAAATAGATAATGTTGCCAAAGAAGTAAAAAATGCTGGAGAACAATCATTTTCATCATTAAGTGCTGATAAAATTTTTCTAACAAGTACGAGCCCAAATGTCGGACCAAATGTTAAAGCTATCAATTTTAACGAATTGGATGAATATGAATTAACTCAAGAAGATTATGTAAATAAAATAGAACCGAATACATATGCACTAGTTCGTGGTGAAAATTTATATAATGTACTAATGGCAATGGTTAAATTGATGGAAAGTCATATTCATAACATAAACGAGCCATTGGTTCAATCCGATCCAAGATGGATTGAATTGTCTAAGTTAATTAGTACACTACGTGATGATTTATTAAATGAATCACTCCGAATAAACTAATCACATATTTATAGTAAAAACTCATGTCATACTATAGATCATATTTCAAAAAGAACAATACGATACTCAAAAATTCGTATATTAATACCGCCAAAAACCCAAATACCGAGATATTTTATGGTAATGGTTTTTCGAAATTTATTTTTCAAGTCGATTTTTCTCAATTACAAGAAAAAATTAATAACGGTGATTTTATATTAAATGAGAATACCACACACCGACTTCACCTGACTAATACAATTTTTGGTGACGAAACATTACTGGGTGAAGAAAGAGGTACTGGTAGAGAAAGAGCGGTTTCGTTTGACTTAATACTGTTTGAAATTCCGGAGTTTTGGGATGAAGGTGTTGGTTTTGATTATGATAAAGTAGTGGATTTTACAACTGGTAATTTAACGTATGATTTACGTCCGTCTAACTGGTTTAATCGTAGCTCAATTTCCGGATGGACTGAAGAAGGTATATATAGCACAACACCAACAATACTACAAAGAATTCATTTTGATAATGGTAATGAAAATATTGATGTTGATATTACAGATTATGTGAATAATATATTATCTGGCCTAACTGAAAATTACGGTCTGGGTTTGGCTTTTGACCTTCCATATGAACTTATAACAACATTAGCACCAGAACAATCAGTTTCTTTTTTTACAAAATACACACAAACATTCTGGGAGCCATTTGTAGAAACAATTTTTGATGATGTTATTGATGACAACAGAGAAAGTTTTTATGTTGGTATTTCAAATAGGAATTTATATCTGTATGTTAATTATATGGGTAATCCTTATAATCTTGATGAATTACCAATCGTTGACATTCTAGATCCTACGGGGTCAGTAATACCAACACTATCTGGTCTGACACCAGAACATGTCAGGAAAGGTGTTTATAAAATATCTTTTGGTGTTGATGGTATTCTTTGTGAGGGAAAACGTTTTTTCTATGATAGATGGTGTAATATTATCATAAATGGTCGAGATTTAGATTGTGTAACACAAAAATTTATACCAAAACAATTCAATGATTTTTTCCAAATCGGACCAAATCAAACCAGTGTTGATAAGTTTGCTGTACAATTTTATGGTGTATCATTGAACGAAAAAATTAAAAGAGGTTCTACAAGAAAAATTGTTGTAACATTCAGATCAATAGACAATCCACCCAAATCCGTATTAATGGATGATGTTTATTATAGAGTCTACGTCAAAGAAGGACGAACACAGGTCAATGTGTGGGAATGGACTAAATTGGATAAAACAAATGAAAATTCATTTATGTTAGATACGTCTTATATGATTCCTCGTGAATATTGGGTTGAATTGCGAACTATGATTAATGGTGAAGATGTATTTTACAAAGATGAGATAAAATTTGAAATTGTTTCAGAAAAGTAAACATTTACATAATTAGAAAAATTCACTATCTTATGTAAGTGAAATCGGTTTACTTAATACGAGGCAATGATGGTAAATATAAAATTGGTATTGCCAAAAATCCTAAAAAAAGAATAAAACAACTTCAAACCGGAAATTCTGATGAATTAACATTAATTGAAACATATCCATCAGAAAATGCATCAAAAATTGAATCGGCATTACATCGTCAATTTTCACATGTGAAATTAAATGGTGAGTGGTTTGATTTGTCAATAAAAGAAGAATCCCAGTTTATAAAAAATTGTGAAAATATTGACAAAACAATTATAACATTGCGTAAAATGGGGAATACCTTCATTTAAAAATTGAAAATCTACCTTGTTTTAATGACTGTGGAGAACGAATTACATTTTAGTCATCAACCTCTATAACAAATGAACGATCATCGTGGAAAACGAACCAGAACAAGTCCTGAATGAAAAAAACATAATCTTAGAAGATCAAAAAATGTAAAATAAAAAAAGTATTAATTTTTTTGATCAATTCAATAGTTCGTTTAAATTGTGTATTTTCTTTTATTGTTTTCTTTTGTTCTGTTAAATCGATAATATCGTCCGGTGATGGTTCATTCACAATAGGGACAGTATAACCATATCTTTTCTGAATATATTTATCTATTTCTTCTTTATAATATCCTAGTAATTCACCAATTTCACGAGCCTCTTCCGATGTTTTATCAGCTAAATATCCATTATTTTTTCGTGCGATTTCATATAACCTCAATGCTTTTTCTTTGTTACGATATACAATAGCTTTCATTTCATTTATACCTATCATTCGTATAGGTATAATACCAAATTTATACTTTTCCAAAAATTTCCTGAATCTTTTGGATATTGTCATATACGCAACATCACGTTTTCCCTTAATAAGTGTTAATAATGACCCTTCATCTGTACTAGCTTCACTGGGGTGAATTTCTTCGTTTAATAATGTATTGTATCTTTCAAGAAGGGATAAACGACTCATTTAAATTATTTTATTTATAAATAGTTTTCAATCATAAAAAATAACATCAACTTTACATTCTTTTAACATTTGTAACGCTTTTTCCTGAGATTCATTCCATTTTTCTTTATTTTTTGTAGTACAAATTGATTTACAATAAACGGCTTTTATTCCAGAATTGATAATTGCCCGAGCACAATCCGCACATGGTATTCCTGATGTTACAATAATTACAGATTCATCAAGTGGTATTCCAACTCGTGCTGCGTTATAAATTGCATTGCGCTCAGAATGTTCAAAAAAATAATACTTTTCAGGTCGTTCCTGACGTTCTGGTACTTCGTCATCTAATCCTCTAGGAAATGAATTATATCCAGTAGAACGAATTTCTTTATCTTTTCCAACAATAACAGCACCAATTTGCGTTGACCGGTCTTTTGATTTAAGTTTAACCTGTTCGGCAATATTAATAAAATACCGAAGCCATTCTTCATTTAACTTTACCATATTGTAAGCTTATTAATTATTTCTTGTTTTTTTCCCGTTTGTTTTATTCCTTCCATCCACAATGGTGTATGAACAAAATGATTATTATTAATCCAATATTTGAGGTCAAGATCATCTATAGCAACCCAGAATGTGGGTTTGTGCACATCAACATGTTCCAATATTTCCATTGCACGTTGTTCTTCAAGTAAATTTATTGTTTTATTTGGTAAAGATTTTGTAATGTCAATTGGATGTTTAATAACTTTTTGCCATTCAAATATACCCTTAAAATCTTCTAGAGTATAATGGTCTTTCCAATCACTTGATATTATAATTTCAGCTTCTGTTTTTTCAAGAATTTCATTAAATACCTTAACAGCTTTTGCATTGAAACGATGAACGTAACCCCATTGTGTTAATTTTGGGTGGATTTCACTTCCCAGACATAGAACACCATCAAGATCGAGATATATGTATTTTTTCATGGTACAAATATAAATAATGTTAAGGAATTAATTCGTATTTAATCAAGCCACAATCCCAAATACGTTCAAAACCGAGTTCTGTTGTTAATTCTTTTTCTGATTTTGTAAAATCCAAGTCAGGATATTTTTTTCGAAGACCGGTTTTACCAAATCCAAATTTATGGAATCGTTTATAACGATCAATTTTTGAATTATAATAAAAATATCTGGGTTTGATTATATCAGATATTTTAAATCCAATATGTGTATAAAGATTATTTGTACTGTCTGGCGTCCATCGTCTATCAGCAAAACTTATAATTTTTGGTGGTTTATATTCATTAATAAAATGTTTAAGCATTTTTGACGCCAAACCAGGTATAATATAATTCTGATGGACAGCATATCTTGATAATTCATATTCACCTTCGACAGATTTCGTCATGTTTCTTTGTTCATTAAAAGTCATCACGCCAACCATTGTATTATTATAAAAAGCACCGTAATGTATTGTTGAACTATCATTACCTTGAATGTGGTTGTCATTTAAAAAAATTGATTTTTGTTCTGGTGTAATTTTATTTATTACGACTTTTCTAGCACCTATTTTAATACCGTTATTTACTTTCAATATATGTTTTAATTTGTTTTTTATTATATCTTTCTTTAACACCCACTCATCTTCAAAAATGTGAAATAATTTATATCCTAATTCAAGACATTCTATTGTTTTATTTAAATGATATGTTGGTGTTTTTCCCATTTTTTCTGTATGAAAATACAAACCATTATATTCAATTGCAATTTTTAATTCAGGAATAATTATATCAATTTCTTTTCCGTTTAGTAATTTGCGATTTTTACTTTTTTCAGTAATGAAACCCAATTCTTTAATAAATTCTTTTATTTCGATTTCACCACTCGATTCCCATGTTGGTGTTTGATTTATATTTGTTAATTCAGCAGTCTCGCTAAGTTTTTTTGATGTTTTATTTGAAACAGATTTTTCATTCGGAAACATTAATTTATATTCGGTTTTACTAATTTGATGAACATTTTTAAGATGAGTATTTGTAATCATCCTCATTTTTTTTCCACAGAGTTTACATACAACAAAGTTTTCATTATTTTTTAAAAATTGTTTTTCTTTTTCTTTTTTGATAAATGTTGGATGTAAATAAAGATCTTCTGGAAATTGTTCAAGATACTCTTTGATGGTGATTTTATGTTTCTCTTTAACATGTATTTCAAAACATCCTGTTTGATTTGAAATGTCAGTTGTTGTCCAATCACAAAGTTTACATTTTCTTACTTTTTTCTTTTCAATTTCAATAATATCAAAATATTCTTCAAACCATTTTTTCCCAAACTCTTTTTCGTATTTTTTTCTTTGATAGTTGTTTTTAGGGATTTTAATATCACCATATAAACCTAGAATATGTTCTGTCAATGCGCCAGATAAGTTATTAATATCACTAAATTCTTTTTGTGTTTGCTTGCATCGGGCAACCATGATTTTATTTCCGGACGATGATTGGTATTTCAAAGTTTTTGTTTTTCCAATTTCTTTACTTTGTATATTTTTATTTTGGCCACCTCTTTTGTTTATTTCAACACCATGACTTTTTAAGATTTGACTAACCTTCTTGTGATCTATTTTATATATTTCACCAAGCTTGTGTGTACTACTAACATTAGATTTATAGAGATTTATCATCTCCAAAATGTCCTCGTTGGTTAATTTTTTTGTTTTCATGTTTAAATATTTCATACAAATGTATGTATAAAAAATGAAAAAACCAAATATTTCCCCTTTAATTTTACACCAAACAAATAAAAAAAAATAAGAAAATTTTATGACACTTAAAGAGTATATAAAAAAATAAAGGGGTGATAACACCCCTTTATCATATTGATACACAATAGATGATTACCGTAAAGTATGAAGGTTAAATACCTGAATACCTTTCACATCAATAACACCAAAGTACCTGTTATTAACCATTTTTTTCGCGTACCTTGTCATGATACCTTTTATTGGTGTGAAGTTAAACGGATTGTACATCGTTGGAGTAAGCTGTAGAGGCACATACGGTGCATATACATAACCAGCATCCAGTAATGATTTACCCTTATGTCCGATGAGGATTTTGTTAGGTGGGAAATACGGGTCACGATAAACCTGATAACGACCACCAAGTGTACCGATTCTTTCGATACCCATGTTATACTGATCCTGCTCAGGCTGAGCGTTGGATACGTGGAAGTACTCAAGGTCATCGAATACTGCAGAAACTTCTGAAGATACGACGATCCAGTTGGCTCCACCCCTAAGAGTTGTTTTATGTATCTGTGCAGATAACTGGTTGATCTTGGTTATCAAGGTCTGGTTCCAGTCTTTCTGTGTATATCCAGCGAAGGATGATCCGGCATTACCATATCTCCATTCGTTATAGTCCCAACGAGCTTTCCATGCGGCACCCTTTCTTAAGTCACGAAGGATTTCACGGTCTACCTCAGCAGCGATTTGTTCTGAAAGAAGAGCTGTTAACTCAGCTTCAGCATCGATGTTGTGGAATGCGCTAACGTCCTGTGCTAGTTCAGGTGACCAAGCAGCCCTTAATTTTCTTTCTGTTACAGAAACTGTTACTGATTGAAGATCAAATGATACTTCACCAATTTCAGATTCGAACTCAAGGGTATCGTAAGTTCTATAAGTTAGTAAGAATTCAGTTGCGGCCGGTGTTCCGCTAAACTGTGAGAAGCCAGATAATGGGTTGTAACTTTCAACATCAACACTTATGTAGATACTACCAGTTTCATCACAAATATCCTGATATCTACCAAGTGGGAAGGATGTTGAAGAAGCTTTATTACCATATTCGATAATACCTTTTCCGTACTTCTGAGTTACGATATGGAAATTTCTAGATGCTCCACCAAAGAAAACTTCTGCAGATGCCAAGAAATCTTCAGTATCCATAATGTTACCATATGCACCAATCAATTTACCCTGGCCGTCCATTGAGAAGCCAGTAAACTTAACAATGATTTGTGAGTGTAAATCATTAGTTGCACCTGTAGCTGTTGCTGATTCGTTTGCTTTACCGTTTTCAAAAGTAACAATAGTACTACCACTTAAACCTGATACAACATACTGTCCTTTTGAATAATCGAAAAGACCAGTTTCTGGCGAGTTACCAGTACCATCATCGTTTTCATAAAAACGATCATAGAGGTTAACTGCATTATCATCATACCCAGCACCTAATGCATCAGTATTACTCGGCATTTTGTATGGATCATAATGACTACCATCAGCCTTTCTATCCTGAATCTTCGGAACGAAGAAGAACAGTTTACCGATAGGTAAGTTCATAGCCTGAACACTAACGATGTCGTTAGCTAACAGCTTAGAGAAAACACGGCGGATAATCGGGAATACAACAGTTTCAAACGAACCTGATGAGTCAGATACAGCCGCCTCATTAATCAGATAACTAGCCTGGTTTTCATATAACTGAGCGATGTTATCTTTCATGTGACCATTGAGTCCTTCTAGGAATCCAAGGTCATCCCATTTTTTTATGGTATCTTCTTTGATAACACGGAGGTGTTTTAGTCCAATGTTACCAACAATACCTGATTCTAATAATGCTCCCATTTAATTTATAGGTTTTAAATTTTTTTATTGTTTATTATTGGTTTATTTTTTTCATTAACTCTTTCATTCTCTTAAACTGAGGATTTTCGTAAGCTTTTGACTCCGATAACATTTCAACCGATGAAGATGATGGTGTTGAAGTGATTTTCTCCACAGCAGTTTCACTAAATGGTTTTTTGTTATCTAACTCAGCTTTAATAGTAGAATAAAGTTGTTTAGATTCTGATAATACCGAAATTGTGTCAAATCTTTTTAGAATGTCCAGTTTTTCTTGTCTAGTTGTCGAATGTTCGGTAAACAGACGTGTAGCATACGCTAGATTTGCGTTAAATACAGCAACTTCGTTAAGTTTATCTTTGAAGAGAACCAAAGCCTTTTTATATTCATCATTCTGCTTTTTAAGTGTTTTAACTTGTTCATATAAATCAGCAGCATTGTGAATTGTCTGAGCACCGGCGTGATGAACGTGTTTGCTAGGAAGACCAGTTCTTGGTTCTGCAGCACGTAAACCATGTTTGTTACCCTTTGTTCTTGCAGCTTCAGTAGCTTCAATTTCCTTAACGTCTTTATCTCCACACTCATCACATTCTTTTTGTTCTTTAGGTTCTTTTGTTACAGGTTTACTAACACCCTTTAGAGCAGTACCCTGACGAGTCGGATCATTTGTTTGTGATTTACCAGCACCAAGATTGTCATACTTTTTAGGCGTGTCCATATCTTTAACACCAGTACCTGGACGACCATCTGAGGTTTTTACCTGACCTCTTCCCGGTTCTTTTGTTTGAGGATTACTTGATCCAGGAACACCAGTACCGGGTCTTTTGGCATCATTAACGAATGATTCTTCGTTTGCCTGTAATTTTTTAACACCCTTTTGTGGAGATGTTTTGTCGAAAGGTTTACCATCTTGTAATGTGTGTGTTTTATGAACGGTCACACTTTCTTTGGTCTCCCTCTTTTTTGCTTTTTGATCAAAAGGTTTACCGTCACTAAGACTAACCTCTTCTTTTACATCAAAATCAAATGACTCGTCATCATCGAGTTCAATTTCGTAAACGATTTCGTCATCACCAGTTTCATCAATTTGTTCAGCTAGTTCATCTGGCATTTCACCAGTGTCATCACCACCCAAATCTTCATCATCAAGTTTAATGATATAATCATTTCCTTCATCTGAGAATTCGACAGTATTTCCTTCTTTTTTGACAATAATACCATCTTCAGGTTTCATAGCTTTGAATACTTTCAAAACTTCTTCTTCAGATGCATCAGTCATATCAAGAACTTCATCGTCCTCTTCATCTTCAGCAGGAAGATCTAGACCTGAATCTTCTTCAGTGTCATTTTCATCGTCTACTGGAAGCGGTAAATCTTCATTACCGTTATCCACAGGTTCATTATCGGAAGTTTCTTCATCATCTGGTGTTATACCATCAACATCTTTTTCTACTTCTTCAGGATCTTTTTCATCCTCTTGTTCTTTTAGCAAATCATTTAGTTCTTGTTTCATTGTTGAAGCAAGTATACCTTTTGCGTTTGCTTTTACCGCCTCTTCAAGTGTTTGCACTTGAAGTAATGCTTGTTCTAAAATAGATTTCTGAGCCATTTTTATCTTTTATTTATTTTTATAAATATTATGATTTTATTAAAAGTTTATCTTTATGCACTTTAAATCAAAAAAAAACCATTATTTTGAAAGAAAATTATCTAATCTTCCCATTAATGATTTAATTTTATTTTCTTCTGGGGTATTTTGTGGTATGGTTTCTTCAAATTTCGCCTTATCATTTAAATCACTAAATACATAAGCGCCGGGGGTTGAAGGTGACGAAACTAAATCGAAACAAACTAATTCAAAATCATCTTGAACAACGTTTTGTCCTCTTTCACTTTTTAATGAACCAACACCACGAGAGGATATACCTAACGTCGCACCATTCATTAATAACATTGCAGCTTGATCACCTTTACAACTAATGATACCACTTTTTTTCCAGCCAGGTGATGTGTATAATTTAATTTTACCAAGTAAAGTATTACCCTCCCACCAAGTTTCGAGAATTGAATGTGAAACTCTATCTAAGTCAATAAGTGATGATGTGGGATGATTAAGTTCACTGAGAGCACCACCGTTTTTTATTACAGTTTGATATTTTTCATTTTCTCGTTTTAAAATTGCTTCGGGATATATTCTACCGTTTTTATTTGGCACACCAAATTTTTGTAACACAGCATAAAGAATGAGGTCTTGGTGGAAATCGACCTCTTTCATTTCAGAAATTATTTGCTTGTTATGTTCGTCGTTTGGAGAAATATGACCGGCGTCATATTCTATCAAATATCCAAAAACACCAATATCGTTTGGTCCTAATATCTTCATCTATAGTTTTTACTATAAATACATCAATATTTGAACTATTTTTTGTTTTTGTAAAAATTAAATAAATTTTTTATTTCTAAATCATTATTGATAATTTCTTTTATCAAATTAATCAAAAAGAATTTGATTTGTTTAGATTTTATATCAAAATGTTTTTCAGTAAAAAGTGTGATTTCAATACTTAAGAAAGATTTTTTTCCCATTTTCACACCATTTGTTCGGAGATCAATATCAACAATTGATTCCTTTTTAAAGTATTCACTTTTTAAATGATAAATGTGTAATTTAATTTTTCGTTGTGTTTTTAACAGTAGAGAATCTAAATTGATTTCATCATCATTTGGAGTGATCCAAGAATTTAGTTTTATATATATACTTTTTAAATTTTTATGATCTACTGTACCATATCCAATTTTAAAATTGCCATAATAACCCAAATTTATATATTTTCCGTTTTTCATTAAAATTTTCCATATTTTCTTTTTTATTGATGAATATTGAATAAAATATAAGGAAAATTTTTTGATATTCCAAATTGAAATAATAAAAAAAACGGACTTAAAGTCCGTTCTTTAATTGTTGAAGTTTATAATAATTATATTTAGTTGGTTTCATTTGTTTTGCTTCAGCATTTGCTTCTATTAGTTTTGTTTTTAAATTTTCATTTTTTTCATTTACGATCATATCTGTCATTTTAGAAACAACATCTTCTTGTAATGTTTTGAAATTTTCTTCCAATTCTTTTGGTGTGATATCGATAATTTGTTTTAACTGTGTTTGTTCATCTTCTGATAATGTTGAACCATATAAAACATTAAAATTATTAACTAATATACTATTAAGTAATTTTTCGTTCTCAACTATTTGTATTAAATCATTAGTTTTTTGTTCTTTCTTAGACATTAAATGATTAATTAATTCATTATTCGATTTAATTTTTTCAAAAGCATTTAATACATTATCTTCTTCAGTTATTTTATCTAAGTGTGTATAAACTTCATTTTCAGTAATTAAAATATCACCAATTTCTTCGTCCAATTTCTTACTGATTTTTTTTATTTTTGATTTGTGTTCTTTAAGAATTGGTATGATTTTATTAAGAAACAATTCAGCATCCTTTTTATCTTCAATATATTTGTCCTCAAAATCTTCATAGAACAAATAAAGAGTTCTAAAATCCTTATTTTCAGTTATCATTTTAAGAATTTTTTTCACCTCATTTTTATTACCACTAGCATATGCGTTAGTAAATTTTTGTAAAATTTTGGTTTTTAATTTTCCAAAGTCGTTCATCTCTATTGATTTAAAATATCTTTTATTTTATTTTCTATTTCATAAATATTCTTTTGCGCTTTTTCCATATCAAATAAATCATTTAACGAAGTATCTTCATTTAACATTGATAAAATTTTTTCTTTTTTTGTTTCGTTTTCTGATAACGGAGCAGCGGGTTCGTTTCCTGTTGGTGCTGGGCCCGCATTAGTTAAAGGTCCGGCCGCAGCTTCTTCAGGACTCATCATTGTACCACCACCAAATCCCGGTTTACCACCAGGCATTTGTCCTTGACCACCCATAGCAGCCTCAATTTTCTTTCTCTCTTCTTCTGGTATACCATATTTCTTGTCCACATCGTCAAATATACCAGAACGTCTAATAATTTGTGGTGTGTTTGTTAATTCCATTCCAATTGCTCTTTCCAATCTTTGTTGTTGTAAATCAAGAATTATTTCGTTGTCACTCATACCCAAAATATTTTTCTTAGCCCATGTGTGAGAAACTGGAAGAATACCCATTTGTGATTGATCAGATGTGGCATCTTTATACATTGTGATTTTTTCTTTCCAAGATTCAATTCGTAAAAGATCCGACTGTCCAGATGGATTAGTTAATGATAATGTGAAATTATTTAGTTCGTCTTCAAGACCTAATAGAAATAAATGTATTAAGGCAATTTTATTTAATTCTTGAATTAATGACATTTGAATACGATTAATCGTTCTGGCAAAACGAATATCTAATAATGCCAAGCCCTTACCATTACCAACAACATCTTCAAACCCTAGAAAAGCTTTTGGTATTCGAAGAGCAGCCAACATTTTCTTTTGGATATATTCAATGTCAGCGATTTCCGCTAAGTTTTGTGCACCGGGTAATGTTTCAATTGGACTTGCTTGTGATGGATCTCGAACTGGAATAAAATAATCTTGATCTACAGCCATTTGATTATATCTCATATCAACTTGTCCTGTTCTTTGATCAACCACTTGGTCTCTTTTAAATTTATTTGCTATTCTTTGTACATATGCTTCTATGTCCTTGTCGTCCATATTACCAACGAATATTTTGAAAACTCTTCTTTCGGGTGCTCTTGAAGTTCGATAAATTAACATAGCATCTTCAGCTAAAAGTAATTGTTTCCAAATTCTTCGGATTTTATCTAACATTGAACACCCATATGGTAATTTTCTATCATCACCAAGGATTCGAAAGTGGGCGATTTCCCACGCCTGGAACTCCATATCTTTATTTTTCCAAGTAAACCTCAATTCTCGTGTTGGAAATCTACTACCAACACGGTCACTTTGATTTGGGACTGACTGTCTTGCGCCTTCTAATCTTTCTATTTCAATATTTGGTAATTGTTGACAACCAATAACACCCTTATCCGGACTAACTTTTAGATAAACAAAGTTATCGCCATATTTACACATTCCTCTAGCCCACATTACCAAGTTGGTGTTAATGTCCAGGGCGTTATAGAAAAGGTCATCTAGTATATGTTTTATTCTTTTCGAATCAGAATGTATCGTAAGAATTTGACCCTTTTCGGATTTGGTTGTTGATTCTTCAGCATAAATATCAAGTGCGGCAGATATTTCTGGAGTGAATTCCATTGATTCATAATCATAATATGCTGATAATCTATTGGGTTCATAATATACCGACTGATTATAAAGTGACATATCAAGTTTTGACCACTTATCTGCGATATATTGTGATTGTTGGGCTTGTAGTTTTGCCTTTTCGTAATCCTCTCGACTATCAGTTTTTAATAATTCTTTTTTATCAAATTCAAATTGTGAGGGTGGATTTCTCAATTGCCCAGCAAATCCAAAGGCTTTGGTTAACCTTTGATATATTGTTAATTTCTGTTGTTTTGCCATGCATATAAATATTAACTAAATATAAATAAAAAATGTATAAATTGAAAGGTTATTTTTTCTTTGGACCAAATAACCATGAATATTCTTGATACATTTGTTTCGTATATATCATTCTATCATTTTGAAATAATGGATTTTCAATTGGTCTACCTGTATTTGCATCTATAACGCCAAAAGGATCAAAAGCTTTACCATAAGAATAAAAAGATTTTTCCGGTTCATATGTTCTTTCAGATAACATCCAAGAATCTATTATTGCTTTATTTTGTAAATCATTTCTAACTAATTGTGTAAAACAGATATCACCAACAAACATTGCCATGGCTATTGACATAATAGAATCGTCGTGAGTTCCTTTCATATGGTCTGGCTTTCCATTAATAAAAACAAATGTATTCATTTCATTAGCTAGTCTCACTGAATTGACTTTAAATCCGTTACGTATTTGTTCTTCAAACGCCGCAACTATTTGTGTTCTTTTGTTATTGAAACTTATTCCAGGTATTTTTTCCATCAATTTTGCATCATATTCCCACACATTTTGTGTATTAATACCATCAATATATAGGTTTTTGTATTGCATTTCTTGAAGTTTCCTTGCTGTGGCAATTCCCATACCGCCCGTAATATCAACAACAATATAAGCTTGATAAATTATACCCCATTTATATGCTACTGATGCAAGATCATCAGGCGGAATTTTTCCAATATATTCAAGAACTTGTTCACGTTCATCAAAGTCAATAATATTAATTGAAGAATAGTCTTCACTATCTCCCCTTGATACGTCAACTCCCATAATATAACGATGTCCTAGTATTGGTTCTTTCCATTGCCACATTTGTCCCATCATATACTTTTCTTTAGGATCACAGACATCTTCTTTTAATATTTTTTCTATTAATTCTGCTGAGACTACGTTATCACCAGAGCCAAGAAACGCGGCTTCAATTTCTTGATTGATTTTTCGTTTATCATACTTGAATTTTTTGGCCATATTTTCAAACCACGTGGAATATGGTTTATAACCATCATGTATTAGTTGTTCAAATTTATCTTTATCGGTTTCAATTAGTGTAATTTCTTCATCATTATATTCATCACGATTGAGCATATAATGAACAATATCTTTACATTTTATCCATTTTAAATCTTTAGTATAGCGCGGGTCATTATACCACTTCAATTCGGTTATTTTAAAGTTATTAGCACCACGAGCGGCTTGTTCATATATGCCATAATATATGGGATCAAAACCATTTGGTGTTTGATGCCCCAATAAACCATTATAAAATATTGAATGACACCATATATCATTATTGTCATTATATAATGAAAAATCAAAAGTTTCGTTTTCCGATTCTTCGATTTTTTTTATTTTAATCCATTTAGAATTTTCAAAGAAAATTTTGTCAAAGATATATTCATCTATTTCAATATTTTTATTTTTTAAAAAATCAATAAATAACGAAAAAGATTTTCTACTTATAGATTCAACTTTATTAAATTGATCATAAATTCTTTTTAATTTTATATCAAGATCTTTTCGTTTAATATTATTTTTAAGAAGAATATTTTTTATTATTTCAGAACTATTTGGTATAATATCCAATGAATCATTATAATCATCTGTATATTTTTTTAATATATTAAAGTTGACTTCTTTTCTTTTGAACCTAAATCCAATTTTTTCATTAAAAATTTTAGTGTAATTTGAATTACATGTTAATCTAAAATTGCCTGAATATTCGGTTAAAATTCCGAAATTTAACAATAATATTCTTATTTGTTCTATAAGTTTTTTTGATGATAAACTTATTCCTATTCCAGATTTTTCAAACTGAATATTACTATCAAATATACCTTGAAGAAGAGCGATTATGTTTTCTCTACTCATTTCAAGTAGTCTATTGGGTATTATTTTTTCGGTAGCTTTTAATTTTAAATCAAAACCCAAAAATTCTAGAAAAGAATATAAACTTTTTGATGATATTGTATAATATAAATCATCGTGATAAGAATAAGATAACCCCACATTTTTTATTGTTTTATGAAGTTCATTATCACATGTTAATGTAATATTACAGTCTATTATTTTGTTTTCATTATTAAATTTTCGATAGACAGAACCCATAGAAATATATAAACCAATTAAATATGCAATATCGGGTGTTATTTTTTGTGGAGAAAAAATATTAGATTCATTTGTTGATGGAATATACTGGAAATTAATGTCATCATTTTTTCCCCATTTTTCAAATCCATAATTTATATTAACATAATCACCAACATTTAGATCTTTTAATTGATACCAGTCATATTTTTGTGATTTATTTGAGTATCCCCATAATTTATGTGTTTTAGTACCTTCAAGTATCGAATTGTCGGTATAAATTTTTAATGTTTTTTGAATACCATTATTAACAACAATATTAGATGATCTAAATTTATTTTTACCAAGAACAGAATAATCATTTGTGATATATCCAGTATGTGTGGGCATTTTTTCATTAATAAATGTAGATAATTGACATGGACCATTTGGTGTGAAAACATATGTGTCTTTTGTTACACACGAAATTAATATAACTTTACCACCAGTAGAAAGTGAAGCCATTGATGCCGCCCAGAAATCTTCACCTGCTTCAATATATGCTGCTTCGTCAAATATTAAAATTGTTGGTGTATAACCACGAAGTGCGTCTTTAGATGTTGCGACAGCTTTAACCTCACAACCATTATTCATTTTGAATCTTTGCTCCGAGTTTTTACTTTGAGAAAACCCAACATTAATCCATAGTGGCCATTGATCAAGAAAAGCCCTAATTTTATTGGCCATTTCAACCGCAGTATCTCTTTTGTTTGCAACAATAAGAACTTTTTCAGGTTTTTCTGGTTTTGCTGTTTGTATTACTTTTGAAACCCAAGCTGCGGTAACTGTAGTAACCCCAGCCTGACGATATTTTCTTGTTATGTTTTCGTTATATTGTTCATAATCATTTATTAATTGTATCTGGTCGGGGAATAAGTCAAACGGAACATATTTACTTTGCGTATTATCATAAGTTTGTAAATACGTTTTTATCGCATATGGTGTATCTTTAATAATGCGAGCATATTCTTTAAGTTGTTCAATTCTTGGACTCATTACATATATAAATATAAAAAAAGTGGATATTTCCACTTTCTTTATTTAACTTATTCGGTATTACGATTATCTTTGTTTTCGTTCAATCATTCGTTGGATTCTTTGAGCCAATTCCCAATCTTCATTATCAATGGCGTTGTTTAATTCATTATTTAATGAACCAAGACTCATTGATGCTAGTTTTTTATCATCTAAATTAGCTGCTTTTGGTGGTTCAACCACTGGTTGCTGTGGTATTGATTGTGGTTTGGTTTCGGCTCTACCAATACCAAACTTACTCAAACTATTAAGATATGCTTCAATATCATCTTCTGATGATTCTTCAGCCCTTTTACCGGTTTTTTTCTCATATCTATCTTTTGACGATTTTGCTTGTTGGAAAATTTCTTTAAATTTATCTGATGCTTTGCGATTATCATTGGCATCCTGTGATATTACATCTCCAATTATTTCAAGAAATGATCTGGCTGGAATTTGATACAGAAACATATAGAAAAATGGTTTTATTCCGTAGTTTTCTTCATTGAACATTTCATTAGGTAATAAATGTCTAATACGGTCAACAAGTTCGGGACCAATTCTCAGTGACATCGCTTCATTGGGTAATGTATCAACACTTTGAATAACAGCTTGTCTTATATCAGGATCTTGCGAATAACCAAACTTCCCAAGAGCTTCTTCAATACCTTTTATAATTTCATGACATAAAATTGGAAATATTAATCCACGGGCAATGATTTGGTGTTCAGGACCCTGATCATTTCTTCCCTCATCGTCATCATCATTTGACCCGGCTTTTTTCTTTTTGGTTTTTAAATTTTCTCTACCTTCAATACCATGTCCATGTTGTGACATGCTTTGAATCATATCTTCCAATTTAAAATAAAAATAATCATTTATGGCCATTATTTTTAGATAGTAGCCATAAAGAGATGGATCAATTTCGTCTAATTTTTCACGTATTTCGGGTTTTTGAAAAATATAATGACCTTTTTTAGACATCCCTTGAATAATACCATTTATGATATTTCTTTTATGCTTTTCAAGTTCAAATTGTTCACCTTTTGTTAAATTTTCAGCTTCAAATTGTCCTTCATCTGGCAATTCAAAATCCTCATCTTCTTCAGGTGGATTGTCTTTGGGTTTAAATTGAAAACCCTCGGAACTAATTTCACCAGGTCCACCAGTTAATTTTGCATCAATTTCATATTTTCCTTCTGGTGTTTCAGTAAGTTCAAGACAAGATTTTATTGCCAATTCTTCCAATTCAGCTTCGTGATAATTTTCAATTTCTTTAGCTCTAAGTACAGATGACATAAATTCTCTTTGTATTGATTGTATCACATTTGCACTATTTAAATTGGGGGCGTTCATAACATCCCTTAATTTATCAACAATTTTTTTAAATCTATCAGAACCCAATCTTTCAACATCAAGCGAACCACGACGCATCGCTGGATTAGTACCATAAAGATTTTTTTCCGGATCACCTAACGCTCTTTCTGTTTTTGGATCCATTCTTTCAGGATAATCACCATAATCGATTTGTTCTCTAATTTTTTGTTTTAATTTTTTCATAAATAAGATTTCATTAATGTGATTATTTTATTTTTTGCATCCTCAGCTGATATTATATTTTTATTTCCTGCTTTTGGATTTGGATCCACATCAGGAAAAGGATCTTTAAACGGATCATCTATATTTGGGTCTGGTGTTGGATTTTCTGGATCATAACCGGGATAATCTGGCACCGGATAGTCGGGAACAATTTCCGGATCACCTTTTTCAACGCCAACCCTTGTTCTTGCTTTTGGATTTGGATCAACATCAGGAAATGGATCTCTAAAAGGGTCGTCAGGATCAATATCGGGCCTAGTTTTAGTATCTGGTTCAGTTTCAATTTCTGGTTCTGCTGGTTTTGGTTTAACCAATACTTCTTGTTCTGTTAATTTTTTTTGTATTAAATCAATTATTTCATTTTTTGATGTAACAAATTTATTTTCAACAATTTTATTAACCCAAGTTTTGATTTTTTTATTATTTCCATCGACAACAGGTATATTTGTCATTGGTTTAGTCGTTTGTTCAACAGGTTCACCTACCATTTCTTTCTTTTTACTCATTTTCTTATCATAATATTTCTGAGCTTTTTCAGGGATGGGCTCACCAATATTTTTAAGTAAATCTATTTCAGATTTAATACATTCATTTTTCTTTATTTTACTATCAATTTTAAAATTAATTCTTTTTAAAACTTTTTCTCGTTCACTATCTATTTTTTTCTTAGGAGCACCTTTTAATTCGTTTTCCTTCACTTCACCTTCATATGTTGCAAATGTTTTTTTCTGTGCTTTTGCTTTGTTAATTGTTGCGGTGTCTGTTTTTGGGATATTAAGAACCGGTGTGTCACCACTTGTAGTACCATAAGCCGTTGTGGAAATAGTACCAATTTGTTCAGACAGAATTCTATCAGATAAAGCCTTTAATTGTTTATCGGTTAAATTAACCAATGTTTTTTGTGAAAACCCTTCATTTATTAGTTTTGTTATTATATCTTGTCTTTTCATGTGAGTTTGTATTTAATTTCATCATTTATTAGTCTAAGTCCTTCAGATTTTAGTTTTTCAGTTACACTTTCTACTGTTTCACCAAAATGAAATGACAAACGTGGTTTTAGTGTTTCAGATTCAAAATCAAATTTTTCCCAACCTAACGCAATAATACCCTCAACAGCATCAATAACACCAAAATAATCAGAATTCTGAACCAAATCAAGATCTAGATCAGAATTTTTCAATAAACCAACCAAGTCAATATGTTCAATTTCTGGCGGTTTTGATCTTCCCGATGATGGTATTACTAACCAATCTTCTTCAATCACATCTTTGTCTTTACCAAAAATAAATTCATATTGTCTCTGACCTTTATAATCTTTTCCTAGTTCGTTAATGTATATTAAGTACATTATTCAAAATATTTTCCAAGAGTTTCTTTAACGCCAGTGGCTATCATGTTATTTAATTCATCAAGATCAATCTCTCTAATTTCATCTTCTTCATCTGGCATAGTTTCCATATATTCACTAATATCTTCTTGGTCATCAAATTCTTCTGCATTAGGATTTTCAGTGTTACTTGTCAAACCATATTCTTCATCATTAAACTCATCAAAACTTTCATCCTCATCATTAAAATCCTCAGCATCAAAATCACGTTTTGCATATGCTTCAGCTTTTTTATCTAAGAAATCTAATTCACCAAAATCATCATCCTCATCATCAAAATAGGTTGTAGTATCAGTATCATAATAATCATCAAATGGATTTGAACTAATCAATTCTTCTAATGCTGCCATACCATCACTTTCACCAAGATCATCTTCCGGTGGTGCGACCTCACCCGGTAATTCATCACCAGGTAATGAATCATTATTTACTTCATCATCAGGATCAATTTTATCAAGAATCTCTTCTTTATCAGCTTCTTCAAGTTTTTTAAGATCTACAGCCGATAATATCATATTGATAACATATTTAATGTCTTCACTTTTTATTTTATCCTCATAATCTCTTAATCTTTCACCAAGTTTACCTGTTAATTTTTGGATTATTTTTAAATATTCTTCTTCGGCTTCAGGCGATGGTGACATATCATTATCAACATCATCTTTAGGCATACCTGGAACTTCTTCCCCAGCTGGGGGCATTGTTGTATCATCTGGCGTCGCCATTGGTGGTGGCGTTTCGCCGGTTGGCATTGGTGCTGGGGCTTCTTCCTGTGGTACAGGTTTAGGTCGTTTTAACACATACTTTGTTGCTTCTTCAAGTTTTTCTTGTTCGATAAGAAATTCGAGTTTCTTATAGGCCTGGGCATAAGATGAAAATTTATTTTTATTTTTCATAAACAATCCACCAATATAATCTAAAGATTGTTCATTTAATCCTTTTTTTACATAGTATCCGTCTTTTTCTTTAACAATACCATATACAGCACCATTTTTCGATTCTTTTATTGTCTCAGCAGGAATACCAGTATTGACTTCCGTTTGATAATATGTGAGTTCAAGAATGCGTTTTAATTTATCGTCACCCGATAATTTCTCACTTCCAAGTGGTTTTAATTCTCCCATTTTAATAAATTTAATTATTTATTATTCATTTAGCAATAAATACAACAATAAGTTGAAAAATATTATATGTAAATCAATTAAATAAAATCTTCATCTTCTTCTTCGTATGACTTTGGTAATTTTCCATCATTGTAATAGGATTTAATTCCATTAATTATGAAACTTTCAGGTGTTCCAAAATCATATTCTACATAAGCATCTTCGTTCATTTCAACATTTATCTTACCATTTTTCTTTCTAATTAACAAACGAATTTTTTCAAACTGCTCTTGTGTTGGTATATGATACATATCAATAGTATTTGCTTCTGGTAAAAATCGAATAAATCCCATATCCATAACAACCATCTTGCCATATGAAAACAAATTTCTTTGCCGATCATTTTTATATTTTCCAATATCGATACCGGATTGATCTACGATATATGATATGTCACGATGATCTATAGTACGAGAACCACCACCTTCAGAAAAATCTAATAAATAACCACTAGGTGTAATGTATCCAGCGGCATTAAATGAACTAGTTTCACCATAAAAATTTCGTGCTAGTTCTTCTATTTTTAATGTGTCTCGATAAGTAAAACTTTGTGGTTGATGTGATTCAGTTATAGAAAATTTTTTATCTGTAATTTCTTTTCTAAGATCAATTAATTTTTTGATATATCCGTTTCTTCTGAGTAATTTAAATGTTAAGTTTTCATACGAATATTCACCACCACCATCAAGTCCACTCTGTCTGAAACGTTTTATTTTTTTTCTAACTTCTTCAATATCACTTCTTATATCTATTCCCTCTTTACCTTTTTCTATTAAATCATCAATGATTTTTGCATATTCTTCACCTTTTTCTAGTATTTTGCGATCATCAATTGATTTCTTTTCTTTTTGTGGTTCAATAATCCAATTATAATTTAAAATGGAATAAACACCACTAGCTATGTGTTTTTCTGTAACATCTTGCACATAAACCTCAACTTCGTAATTCTTGATTTTAATATCATGTAAAGCATTCCACACACCTTTTTTTGCATTGAAGAATTCTTTTAATAAATCGATGTTATGATTTGTATCTTCATAATCAATAATGATATGTAAATCAACATCAGAAAATTCCGACCAGTTGTAATTGGCTAATGAGCCGGTTAAGACCACATCATGAATAAAAAATTCAACACCAAGAAAATCGATGAAATTATCAGATATTTCTAACAATCTTTCTCTAACAGCAGGAATCATTTCATATCTGTTACCTACTTTTTGAAAAATATCTTTTGATAAAGTTTTTTTAGAATAAAAAGTTTTTACTATTTTTTCGTTTTTTTCTTTATCTTCTGATAATTCATCAACTAGTGATTTCATGTAATTCGTTTGTATTTAAAATTTCTACTTATTTCTTTACTAAAAAATTTACCATGGGATTTTGCCATTCTAAATTTAGTGAATAAAGCCCAAGGTATCTCATAATATTCATAAATACTTCCATTCTTGAAAGTAATCGTTAATACCTTAGTAGATGTGTCGTAAGACGCAAATTTTAAATTTGATGATTGAACTTCAACATTAATTGTTGTTCCCGAAATTTGTTCTGAAAGTATTGGCATAATTTTATTTTTTATAAAATATAAATAAAATTATTTAAATAAAAAACCCAGACGTTATAACATCTGGGTAATTTTTAGTATTAAATTTTTACAACGAAGATTTGAAAACATATCTCATTTCTGCAACTACATTTTGATTAATTGAACTTTCGTCAGGCAATATATTGTCAATATAATCAAATAAAAATTCCAGATCATTCGACAAATCTTTGAGATCACTTTTACTTTTTATATTGTTAACGCGATCAATGATATCTTTGATAAATTTTTTGATTTCTTCTTTTTCGGATATTCGTTTGGGTTCGGAAAAATTCTCTTCATCATCTGGCGTGGTTTTCAAAACTGATCTTATGAGTTTCATATTATCAGGATTTTTACCTTTAGCGAGTAGACCAGATCTTCTTGCAAGTTCAATCTGTTTTTTCTTTGAACCAATTTCATCACCCAATTTTTTTCTTATTACTGATTCTTCCGGATTTTTTTCTCGTTTATCTACAATATTAGTACATATCCGTTTAAATTCGTTTTTTGGTGTGTTTTTGTATTTGTTATAGACAATTGTCTGCATCTCATTTGGTCTATCCAAACCATTTCTACCATCCAAATAATCAAAATTAGATGATTGCTGATTAAAAGCCGCAAGACTACTACCAATAATATTATGTGCGACATATTCCTTATTTCCAACACCAAGTTCTTCAATACCATATAATGAGTTATACATCGCTAACATTTGATCTTCTTCATTCCATTTGGATTTCCATAAACCTTTACGTCCAGCTTCATTTACATTAATGGTTTTCTCATTGTTCACATTTTTTATAACGTTTTTCAATTCGACTTCGGTAAGTCGCACTATTTTTTTCATAAAATTTTTGTTTTTTACTGATTATCAGATGGAATTCCTAAATCATCTTCAGGCGCCATTGGTTCTACTTCTGGTTCGGGCTCTTCGTCACTTTTTTCGGATCCAAGAATTTTATCAACCAATGTTCCAATTGTAATTCCTTGCCCCAGTAGTTCTTGCGCAATTGACACAAATTCAGTGAAATCTGGTTCATCACCCATATTTTCTGGTGAACCACTTATTTCTTCTGGTGCGGGACCAGTTGTTGAAAATTGTTCTTCTTCCTGCTCTTTTAATACTTTTTTTATTATACTATTGAGCTTTGAGTCTGTTAATTTTATTACTTTTGCCATGTTGTTTGTGTTTTATTTATTATTATTCTTTTCCTGATAACTTTTTAATATTTCAATCAAATTTTCAATTGTATATCCACTTTTTAACAATATTGGAATAGATTTTTCAAACTTTTTTTTCCAATGCTCTGTAATCATGTGTGGAATATTTGAATTATTTTCAATCACTTTCATAATATAATATAAATATAATTATATTATAATTTATTCCTCATCTCCAACTAAAATATTAAATTGTTCTTCGGGAATTGCTTGCCCATTGTCAAGATATTGTTTCAATAAATGATACCCGCCCTTATCATTTCTAAATTGCCATAAATATTTAAATTGGTCAAGACTTAATAAATGTCCTCTACCAATATATTTTGATTGTTCTTCGAAACTTAAATTTTTAAACCAATCTAAACTACTATTTTGCAGACCCAATTTTTCTCGTTCTTTTTTTTCTTCAGGTGTTTGAGGTTTGTTAATAAATAGTTTGTCAACAGGTACACCTTTACTTCGTAAATAATTAAAATAGCCATCAACATCATTGTCATATCCTGCAATATGTCCTGTACTATTGTTCATATCGGTTAATTCAATACCGTATTTGGTGTTATCGACAACAACAATATGCAGTGGGTCGCTTAATTCACGATTACTATCTGCTACAAAATAAAATGTACTTACTTTTGTATCCCTATAACTTTGCCACATAGTATTTGCAGGTTGACCAATACAAAAATTATAATGTTTTCCAGTTAGTGCGCCAGTTGTATAATGAATACATTTTCCAACATCATTTCCATCATATATTTTAATACCATTACCTTCCCATATTGGTGGCTCATCTGTATCAATATTTATTTTACCTTTCCATCGTGCAAGCCCTTTACTCATACCCTCAAGGCCATGAATATATTCAGCAAATCTTAAATAATCGGGGAATGTTTTATTACCAATGACATATTGATTATTTACTATTATAGGTGTGGGTATTTTATTTACTTTTACCATTTCCGAAATAGTTGTAAACAATCTTTGTACATCACGTAAATGTGAAATATCAGTTCTGTTATTATCAATAAATGCTTTTGCAAGAGCAGGCAAAAGAACTTTCTTTTCCGTATTATCATATTGATTTAGGCTTTCAACCGTCGCCCTATGAACATCATCACTAATCTCAGGATTAGCCTTTTTTAATACATCAATTGCTTGATTTTTAGATTGTCTGGTTTCAACCAAAATATCTATACTTTCTTTAATCAAACTTTCATTTGTTTTGTTATCATAAAGACTTAAAAATAAAAATCTTTTAATATTTTCATTCATGATTTTGTTTTTTTTTATAAATATTTGTTAATTATCATTATTACTTATGTTTTCAAAATATGGTTTTAATTGGGGTTGTTTTATTAATATATTGCTAATATCCCACTTATTTAATTCATCCAATCTATCTTCAAAATAACTAATTAATTGTGGTTGTTTTTGTAATATATCACTAATATTAGTCTCACCTAATTCATCCAATCTATCAATAAAATAATTAATTAATTGTGGCCGAGAACATAATATATCTTTGATATTACTTTTATGAAATTCATTTAATCTATTTTTTAAAAGATTGATTAAATGTGGCTGTTCTGTTAATAAGTAAACAATGCTATTTATATCCAATGCATTCAATATGTTTTCAAAATAATCACTAAATTGTGGTTGGTTTGTTAATAAGAAAATAATATCGTTCCTATTTAATTTATATAATTTATCTTCAAAATAATCAATTAATTGTGGCTGAAAACTTAATACATCCCTAATATTGCTCCCATCCAATTCATTTAACCTATCTTTAAAATAATTAATAAACTGTGGTTGATATCGCAATATTATTGTAATATGATTTCCACCCAATAATTTATTTAATCTATCCTCAAAATAATTAATTAATTCTGGTTGTTTTTTCAATATCAGGCTAATATCCCACCCATCCAATTCTCTTAGTCTATGTTTAAAAAGATTAATAAATTCTGGTTTTGTACTTAATGCATTGGCAATACCATTTGGTTTAATATCGTTTGGATTAATGATATTATTTTTAATACCGAAGTCCAGTTCATAACCAGTATATTCAGCATTATCACGTACCATTTCATGATTTACAGTAATGCCACGTTTACGGAAATATGTCTTTACCAGTTGTTTTTGTTCTTTATCCATTACTTATGTTTTCAAAATATGGTTTTAATTGGGGTTGTCTTGTTAGTAAGTAAGTAATTTCATTTTTATTTAACCTATTTAAATTATCCATAAAAAGATTGATTAATTGTGGTTGATATAATAGTATTCTGAGTATATTCTCCCCGTTTATTTCACCTAATCTATTTATAAAATAATTAATTAATTGCGGTCGAGTTTGTAATATCTTGGTAATATCAAATCCAACCAATTTATCTAAATTGTTTTCAAAATAGTCGATTAATTGTGGCTGATGATACAATAAGTCAGCGATATCATCACCCCCCACCTCATACAATTCGTCAATGTCTTTAAAATGAGTAATTAATTGTGGATGCCGTTTTAATAACTTAATCATATAATATTTTAAATCCGCAAACTCATGTTTTAAATATTTTGCAAATTGTGGTTTTTTCTGTAGAATTGTATAAACATTACCACCATCAAGATTTTTTTTTAGTTCTCCAATATCAATAAAATTATTCTCAACACCATATATTAATTCGTATATTCTATATTTTGTATAAAAATCCATATCATCACTTTGCTCAATAGCAATGTTACGTTTACGAAAATATGTCTTTACCAGTTGTTTTTGTATTCTATCCATTGCTTTTAATATTTTCAAAATATGGTTTTAATTGGGGTTGTTTTTTTAATATTACACCAACATCATCTCCATTCAATTTATTTAATTCGTTTTTAAAATAAGTAATTATTTGTGGTTGATGCATTAATATATTACTAATACTCCATCCATCCAAATCACTTAATCTATTTTTAAAATAATTAATTAATTGTGGTTGTTTTGTTAATATTTGGGTAATATAATTCCCATTTAATTCATCTAATCTATCTTTAAAATAGGTGATTAATTGTGGCTGAGAACTTAATAAAACACTAATATTCCATCTATTCAATTCATCTAATTTATCCATAAAAAAATTAATAAATTGTGGCTGAGAACTTAATAAATCACTAATACTTCCCCCATCTAATTCATCTAATCTATCTTTAAAATAATCAATTAATTTTGAATTTGTTTCCAATGCTTTAATAATATGATACGGTTCTATATCATTTGGATTGATGATATTATTTCTTATACCAAAGTCCAATTCGTAACCAGTATATTCAGCATAATCATCCATTTCTTCATGATTCGCAGCAATCTTACGCTTACGAAAATATGTTTTTATCAGTTGTCTTTGTGTTTTATCCATTGCTTTTAATATTTTTAAAATATGGTACTAACTTTAATGTTCTATATATTAAATATTTTTAATTTATCTTTAAAATAAATATTTAAAATTGTAATTTTATAACACAGAGCGTAAAACTCATCCATCGGTACGTGGATGAGATGTAAGCGACCATTAACCTTGTGAAAGAATATACTCACGAATTGTATCTGGTGATGCTTCACCAATTGAACAAACAAAAAAACCATCACTCCAAAGTATTTTGCGATACCAATAATATTGACGTAAAGTAGTGTGATGTAATAACCATAACTGACGAGTAGATTCTTGTTTTAATCTACGTACTAATTGTGAAACTGACAAGCGAGGTATGTAGCGTATAAGAAAATGGATATGATTAATGTCACTTTCCATTACTTCAATTTCAAAATCTGAATTATCGGCTATGGAATTAAAGATAGACTTTAAATCATCGTTTAACTGACTAACTAAGATATTTCTACGATATTTGGTAACTAAAATTAAATGACATTTTAAATAATGTTTTGAGCGATTTGTGCTGATGTAATTACTTTTTTTGGACATAGAAGCGAAAATTTTTTTTTGTGAATGTTTACACCCAAAGACGAAGCGTTTACAAAACAATTTGTGTTTTTGTAAAAAATATAGTACTTTTACAAAAGTTTAGACTATTTAATAATAGATGAAAGTAATTAATAAAACATATCGGTTTAGGATTTACCCTAATAAAGAGCAAGAGGTGCTGTTAAATAAGCACTTTGGTTGTTCCCGTTTCGTCTATAATTACTTCTTAAATAAGCGTAAAGAGCAATATCAAAAAGATAAAAAATCAGACAATTACTATGCACAAGCAAAGACTTTAACTGATTTAAAGAAACAAGAAGATACTATTTGGTTGAAAGAAGTGAATAGCCAAACTTTGCAATTTGCTTTACGTTCTTTGGATACTGCTTATGTGAACTTTTTTAGAGGTAATGCACAATTCCCAAAATTCAAATCAAGGAAGCATAAAAACACTTTCACAGTACCGCAGTTTGGGAAACTTGAAGATGGAAAAATAATTCTACCTAAGTTTAAGGACGGTGTTAAAGTAAAATTACATAGAAAAGTTAAGGGTAAAATTGGTAAAATGAATATTACCCGAACATCAACAGGTAAATATTATGTTTCAATATTTACGGAACAAGAAATTGAACAACCACCAAAAACCAATAAACAAATTGGTATTGATTTAGGATTAAAAGATTTTGTGATTACTTCTAACGACAAGAAATTTAAGAATAATCGATACACAAAAAAATATGCAAAACAGTTAAGAAAAGCACAGCAGCACTTATCTCGTAAGCAAAAAGGTAGCAATGGGTTTGAAAAACAAAAACTCAAAGTTGCTAAGATTCATGAGAAAATTACTAATTGCAGATTAGATACTTTACATAAAGTTTCTTACCAATTGGTTAATGAGAATGACTTAATTGTATGTGAAGACTTGAACGTGAAAGGTATGATTAAAAACCACAAACTATCTAAGCACATTGCTGATGCAAGTTGGGGAAATTTTGTTACACTTCTTCAATATAAGTGTAATTGGTATGGAAAAGAACTTGTAAAAGTTAACCGTTTTTACCCATCGTCAAAGACTTGTGGAGACTGTGGTTGGATAAATCAAGAATTAAAACTTTCAGATAGAGAATGGACTTGCAACTCTTGTGGTGTTGTACACGACAGAGATGTAAATGCAAGTAGAAATATTCTCAAAGAAGGCTTAAAAATACTTGGGCAGGGACTGTCCAATACAAGGGTGGAGGATAAATCAGACTACTTAGGTTGCACATCCATTGAAACCCGAAGCCCATCCCATCGCTTTAGCGTGGGTGGGTAGTTCACTTTTTACCTATTCAAACAAAATCTTTACCAAAATATAAAAAATAACAAAATGACATTATATAATATATATAAAACGACAATTTGTCAACATTTGGTTATTTCAAAAATTTGTATTATATTTGTATCGTCATTTTAAAATTCAAAAAATATGGAAAATTTTGTCAAAAAGCTTGGTGTTATATTTGGTGTAATAATCATTGTTTTATTCTTTTCAATATTTAGTGGTACTATTGTATGGCTTATATGGCCAGTTGCGATCCCTGCCGCATTTCCTGGATTAGTTACTTCTGGTGCAATAGCAGCCAAATTAACATGGATACAGTCCGTATGTTTGACTTGGATTTTCAGCATACTTATAAAATCATTACAACATAATGCTAAATCATAAAACATGCCTGTAGATTTTTTTGAAGAGCCAATAAAAGAAAGACAAACAAAAAAAACGGGTTCGTCGACACCAATACTCGATAATTTTTCGCGAGATTTAACAAAACTAGCTGAAGAAGGGAAAATTGATCCGATAATTGGACGTGAGAAAGAAATTAAAAGAATTTCACAAATTCTATCACGAAAAAAGAAAAACAATGTTGTTATTGTTGGTGATCCCGGTGTGGGTAAAACTGCATTAATTGAGAAATTAGCTTTATTAATACATGAGGGTAAATGTTCGTCTAATCTTTTAGATAAAAGAGTTGTTTCCCTAGATTTGACATCACTTGTTGCAGGAACCAAATATCGTGGACAATTTGAAGAAAGAATCAAAGGAATTCTCAATGAATTACAAAATAATAGAGATGTTATTGTTTTTATTGACGAATTACACACATTGGTTGGTGCGGGTAACGCTAGCGGTTCGATGGATGCATCTAACATTTTTAAACCAGCATTGGCTCGTGGTGAATTACAATGTATTGGTTCAACCACATTTGATGATTTTAAGAAATATATTGAAAAAGATGGTGCCTTAGTTAGACGATTCCAGAAAATAATATTAAAAGAGCCATCATTAAGTGAAACCATAGAAATTCTTAACACACTGAAAACTTCGTATGAAGATTATCACAATGTGGAATACAAAACAAATGTAATTGAAACGATTGTTTCATTATCAGCCAAATATATAACCGATCGCCAATTCCCGGATAAAGCAATAGATATTATGGATGAATTAGGTTCAGAAAAGAGAATATCGGTTAAAATTCCAGAATCTATTGAAAAATTAAAAATAGAAATTGATGAAATCAAAGAACAAAAACTTGAAGTTGTTAGAAATCAGAATTATGAAATGGCTGTTAAATTAAGGGATGAGGAACGTATACTTATTAAAGAATTAGATACAGAAAAAGATAAATGGGTTAAAAATAAACGAAAATATAAAGATCCTATATCGGTTGAAGATGTGTACGACATTGTTAGTAATATGACCGGTGTCCCTATAGCAAAATTGGATGAATCTGAAACGAAAAATCTTTTAACACTTGAAGAACAACTATCGAGTAAAGTTATTGGCCAAGAAGAAGCTATTTCAACAATTGCAAAAGCAATAAGACGAAATCGTGTCGGTATAAAAGGTGGAAATAAACCAATCGGATCATTTATGTTTTTGGGGTCAACCGGAGTTGGTAAGACGTATCTTGCAAAAAGTATTGCCGAAATCTTATTTGGTTCACCAGATAAAGTAATACGAATTGATATGAGTGAATATATGGAAAAACATAATGTTTCTAGGCTGATAGGTTCACCACCGGGATATGTTGGATATGATGAAGGTGGACAATTAACAGAGAAAGTTAAAAATAATCCATTTTCTGTCATATTATTTGATGAAATTGAAAAGGCACACAATGACGTATATAATATATTTCTTCAAATTCTGGATGAGGGTCATTTAACAGACGCTTTCGGTAGGAAAGTAAATTTCACCAATACATTAATTATTATGACATCCAATATAGGAGCGAGGAAAGTATCGGAATTTGGTAAAGGTTTAGGTTTTGTACAACCAACTGGTGATAAATTAAATGAACATAAAAGTTCTATTGTTATGAAAGAATTAAAAAAACACTTTAATCCTGAGTTTTTAAATCGTATTGATGGTGCGATTATGTTCAATCCATTAGGGGAAACTGAAATAAAAAAAATAATTTCTATTGAAATAGATGATTTAATAAAAAGATTAAAAGAAAAACAATATAATATTAAATTTGACGATAGTGTCTTGACTAGAATTTATGATTTGAATTCTGAAGAAGAATACGGTGCAAGACCGATTAAAAGAATCATTCAAAATCTTTGTGAAGATTTCTTAAGTGATGAAATATTGAGAAATAAAATAAAGCCGAATAAATTGGCAACTATTACATGTAATGAGAATGGAGAATTAGTTTTACGTTAAATAATAATTATATTATATGTCAGAGTCAAAAGTATACGAAGCAAAAGAGTTCACAAAAGAAGTAACATTATTAATTGATATTGATTATCCCGATTTCAGGAGTTTTTATAAAAATTCAAAGGATATTATTTATCGAAAAATTACTGATCTTTTTTTGGAATTAAAATCACCAGATGATGAAATTTTATTAACCGTATCTGCACGCGTGGATGGTTGTGATTTCAATTCCGATTTTCTCATTAGTAAAACCAAAGAAGAGTGGTTAAAAAGCGGTGTGAAGAAATATTTTGAAGAAATCGAAGATTATGAAACTTGTAATAAAATCATGAAGGTTTGTTTTTAGTCGACCTTATTGGTGGTGGCGGAGTACCGAATTTTCGTCCCAACGTCATTTCTTTTCCACGTTCATAAGTACGTAATCCAAGCAAAACCGCAGCAAATCCCAATGCTTCTATTGCACTTTTATCGGTCCATATTATAAGATATATTGCAACGCCGATGAAAATGATTGCTAAGATTTTTTTTACAGAATACTGACAATCCTCTTTAAAAAGGAGACATAAAATAAAATCAATAATTCTTTTAAACATGTTATTTTTCAATTTTTCTGACTATTATTTTTGCGTTTCTTGTTGTGGTAGATGATATTGTGTCTATTTCGTTATTATCAATAAAACTTTTTTTTTCCTCTAACGTTAGACCTTCCATATATTGAAGAAAATCTTGTTTGGTTAATGCATCGTCATTACTAATATATCTAACATATGATTTTTGAAGTGATTGAAGTTGTTTTTCAAATCTGTCAATATTTTTAGTATGTTCTTCAAATTCTTTTCTTAAATTATTTTGACTTTGTAGTAATAAAGAATCTATTTTTTTCTGTGATTCTTGATTTTTCATCACTATCTCAACTTTTTCTTGCACTAGTTTAATACTATCATTCCATTTATCATATACTTTATATCCACCCAGAATAATACCGGCAAATGTCACGATAGTAAGATATTGACTACTAAAGAGCTTTATGTGCTCCAATCCTTTTGTGAATTTTTTAAACATATATAATCCCTCTTATCTATAAATATTCTATAATTTTATTCCTACCACTAAAATGTCGTCGGTTTGTTCATTATCACCACGCCATTTCAGAAGTTTTTGTTCAAGTAATTGTGCTTGATAAACTAAATTTAAATGGTGAACTTCAATTAACATTTCTTTAAAATTATCACGCATTAATTTTCTATTTCGTGGGCCACCAAATTGATCAGTAATGCCATCGGTTAACATATAAATAATATCATTTTCCTGATATGGTATTTCTATTGTTTTAAATGTTTTTGTAATACCTTCACAAGTACCACCAATCATAAATTGTTCACCTTTAAATACATTAATTTGTTTTTCACTACGAACTAAATATAACAATGGCCGTTTACAACCACAAAAATAAATTTTCTTATTTATTTTGTCGATACTAACAAATGACATGTCAATACCATCTTGGTAACCAACATTTGAATCTTGTTTTAATGCTTTTACAATACTATTATCAAGGTGTTTCATTATTATTGTTGGGTCGGTTATTTTCTCATCATCATCACTAACTATTTCATTTAATAAATTATAACCAATCATTGATAATAATGCTCCTGATACACCATGGCCAGTACAATCACCAACAGCAACCATGAATCTATCATCAGGCATGATGACGTCTGATTTGGCTGTATTGTGAAACCAATAAAAATCTCCAGTAACAATGTCTTTTGGTTTGTTTATTATGAATGCTTCTGGAAAGTTTTTTAATAATATATCTATTTTCGGTAATGTCTGATCTTGAATTCTTTTGGCAAATAAGATACTTTGTATCATATTTTTATTTCTCATTTCAATTTCTCTATAAGCACGTTCTAGTTCTGCGTTAATAGATTCTAATTTTGACATCTCTTCCTCAATGTGTCTACTATTGTAGAATTTTTCAATCATGAACGGAAGTTTTGAAAAAGATTTTTTTAAATAATATATGTCAATACCCTCTTTTATTAATTCAAGGCCAAAATCATCAGTAATTTGACCACTAACTACTATAAAAATAACGTTCGGTAATATTTTTTTTGAAATGTTAAGACCATTTAATGAGTTGTAACTCTTAACCTCATGTTCTGAAATTATAACATCTGGGGTTTCTTTAGTTAGAACATTGGTAAATGATTCTTCATCATTTATTGTAATTAAATTTGATTCTAAGTAGCCATTTGAAATCAATAAATCAGATATTTTTTTTATATCATCTTTAGATTCATCAATAATTAATATTTTAATTTTTTCTCTCACAGGCAGGTTTTTAAACATGGATTATTATTACAATCCCGTCAAATACTAGCCGGGGTTGATTATTGATAAATATAGTAAAGAATAAAGACTAGTCGGTAAAACACATATAATTTTTTATCATCTTCTACCTCCCGAAGTGCTTCTATTTTCCGACCCAGAATATGTTCTTCCACTAGATGTTGAACTTGTGGATGAACCTCGATTCGAAGTAGAAAATGATGGTGAAGAACTTCTACTTGGTGTAGAATAAGAAGATGACGAATTTCTAGGTGTCGAATATGTCGGTGTGGAACTTCGTGGCAACGAATAGTTCACAGGTGCCGAGCTTCTCGTTGTGGAATTATTTCTCGGTGTTGTATATGTCGACTGATTTGTTCTTGGTGTTATTACTTTTTTATCATCAATATCTTTTATATAGTTACGATTAACAGGTGTATTGTTAAACCGTGGCCTCGTTGTAACAGGTATTCTATCATAAGATGGTGTATATGTTCGGTCCGTGTAAGTTGGTTTTTGAACAGTTGGTGTTTCCCTTCTCGTTGTCTGTACAACTGTACGTTCTGTAGTATTCGGAGACGAATATTTTGTTGTTTCTCTTCTTTGTTGCTGTGTTTGTGGGGTGATTTTTGATTGTGTATATGTTCTTGAACTTGTTGTTGGTGTCATTCGTCTATTAGACAATGAATTGACTCTCGTATCGTTCATTATACTAGTATTTCGGGTATTATGACTTGTTTGTTGATAAGTATTTATGTTATTTGGCACATAATTCCCATAATTGTAAGTATAATAATTATTATATATTCGTGGATACGATTCCCAATACCATCTTTTATACATACGAGATCCGTACCAATAGTTATAATAAAACGGATAATCAAACCAAGGATCCCAATGCCAATAATAGAATGGGTTGTAATAAAAAGGATTATAATAAAATGGACTATAATAATTATATCTCCAATAAGGATAAAATGTTGACCTATGGAATCTATAAATTAATGATGTATAATAAAGGTCGTTATAAACTTCTTGTTTTGCATCATAATAAAGAGAATCTTGATACAGTCTCAATTCTTTTTTTTCAAGACGAAGCTCTTTTTGTTTTAATTTAAGTTCTTCTTTTTTCCTATCTAATTCTTCTCTACTTGGAATATAATAAACATCATCATTTTCGGATTTAATTGCATCAATGTTACCCGTTTTTAAATTAAACTTGAATTTTTTATCATCAATTGAAAAACTTTCATAATTAGATGAGTTTGTCACATTTTTATGTGCGGTGTCAATTTCACCTGTTTTTATGTAATAATATTTCTCATAATCAGACATTCCCGTGGTGTCGATTTGTGCTGTTGCCATTAATGTAGTTATTAATAATGCAATTATTAAAATAATTTTTTTCATGTCAATTAGATTTAATATATAAACAACAAGATTCGTACCAAAACAAAAAGGGAGAAAATTTCTCCCTTTTACTAAAAAACAATCAAAAAATTTATCTATTTTTCCCTCTTTGTGGCGTTCCGGGTTTTGTGCCTTGAGGTATTCCAAAACCACCCGGACGAATTGTTTGTGGTCTTGCTCGATGATTAATCATGTTTTTGTTATGACGTTGAACATTACTATTTTTTGCTTTTGACATTTGGTCTTGATGTATACAAAGTCTTTTTTGATCTTTAATGGGGTTACCATTTTCATCAAGTTGTGGTGTTCTTTTTCGATCTCTCGTTTGTTGTTTTACTTTTACGCCCAAAGTATCTTGTTGTGAAACATAAGCAACCACATGAATTTCTGGTAAAATAATATCCCCACTAGCTTTTAATTCCATAAGAATTTTAAAATCTTCAATATCTTCACTGGACGGTTGCTTATACCAATGTTTGGCTGATAATGTTACTGTCATAACTAAAAAAACAAATAAAAATACAATTTTTTTCATTTCTTTTAATTTTTTAATTTTTTTTATTATTGTGATGCTATAGTCAATAACTGTGCCAAAAAAAAATCAAAATATTTATGTATATGATGGATTTTTATGAAAACATTAAATGAAGAAAAAAAACGGATATTATCTCTCATGTCCTTTTTAAATGAAGCAACTTATCAGGATGTGGAGGATGTATATACAAGAGAAGATGAAATTAAACGTTCATTATTTCATGATTTCTTATATAATAACACACCAGAATTCACCAAACATGTACCATGGAAAGTAATTCCATTTTCAAGACTAAAAAGAATTTGGGAAGATTTTATGAGATATGGATTTGTTAGGGATGAAAAAGGATTAGAAATGATTGAAGACATAATGATTGATAATACTCTTAAAATTGCAATTTTTACCGCATTGGCTGGCCATACACAATGGGGAGATGAAGAGGCTTTTGAAGATAATATCGGATATTGGATTGACGAACAATTAAATTGCGTATTTCATAAATTTGATAAGGATCAATTAGAAATTCCATTTGATAATCCTGATAAAGGTTATAAATTACCGGAAGATCTTTCACCGTGTACCACAACAATACATCCCTTTGTGGAAAAATTTATTGATGAAAATTTTGATATTGATCAATTGAATCGTGACGAATTGAGAGACAGACTTTATGAAGAATTGAAGAATAGATTTTTTGATTATTATCAAAGCGATCCTAATAATAAACTTGGTGATTTTATAAGTGATTATGGTTTAAAACCTTTACAAAAATTATTAAAGAAATTAATATTTGAAGCATCTTCACCAGAAGAAAAAATACCCATAATAGATCAAATGTTAAATATTATTCATCATAGGTCTGATATTGCAGAATGGTTTGTTGAAGGCGGATCTTATGCTTTATCTAATTTAAGCGGACACCCAACAGAAACAAAAATGGAACTTCATGAATCACAAATATTTAATGAAAAACGAAGAATATTTCAAATTATGTATGAAGAAAAATCAGAATATGAACAAAATAAAGGTGCTTTGATGAGATCTAAAACAATTGGTAATGAAATGAAACAAGAAATACTCAAATATTTTGCCGGTGGTTCGTCATATCACGAAGGTGGTATAGTTAAAGGTTTAATAATACCAAAAGAATTAATAGATAAAACTTCAAAATCTAAAGGTGTGTCAATGGGTGCTGATAAAAATGGTTTTTTTGTTTATACACATAGAGCGCGGTCAAAATCACATGCAACACCAGATAAAATATCAATAAAAGAAATTGATTTTATTGAAAGTACAGGATAATCACAATTAATGAGATATTTATAAAAAAAAAATATTTAACTATGAAAAAAACATTGAACGAAGAAAAAAAGAGAATTCTTTCTATTATGGAAAGAATTGGTGATGTATCATGGCCGGGAATGTCTATTCTTGGCGGTATGCATAATATGTCTATTGAACACATAAAACACATTAGAAATACCATAGCTTCGGGACTTAGTGATGATGAATTTAGAAAACTCATTATGGATGCTCTTGATACCGTATTATCCGATGGAAATGAATTGGAAGATCCAATCGACAGTAATATAAACGCAGTTGACAACGAATCAAGTGATAATATAATGGGGGAACAATCCGATAATGGTGAAATTGATTATGATAAATTAACAGAATTTAAATATAAACTAGAAGAATTGGTGAATGATTATGTTAATATGCCCGGTATAGGTGTTAATGGTGTTTTAGAGGGCATGGAAGACGTGATGTCCAATTTAACTGAACCTGAAATTTCAGATAATTTTTAAAAAAATAATTTTTTTTTTCAAAAACATTTGGTATTTATAAAAAGAATACGTATATTTGTATCGCAATTAAAAAATAAAGAAATGAAAACATTGCTCGACATACTGAATCTCTTCGCGGCTGAACATCTATGGGCTGACGATGAGAAACTATGCACTGTCGGGTGAGATCTGTAAATATCATACTTTATAATGAAAGAGCCCGGCTACCCACACAGTCGGGTTTTTTTATATAAAATGGTGTTCTTTGACATGTTGGAAATATGGGCTATGGGGCTGCTGGTTGTGGCCGTCTCCCTGTCACGGAGAAATTCAGGTGGGTTCGATCCCCATATAGCCCGCAAAAAAATATGTTGCGTTGGTGAAGTTGGTTAACACGCAGGGCTTTCAACCCTGTATTCAGCGGTTCGATCCCGCTACGCAATACAAAATATTCACCTTGTGTTGGAAATGGTAGACAAGCATGATTGAGGGTCATGTGCCGTAAGGCATGAAGGTTCAAGTCCTTTCAAGGTGACAAATGCGGATATGATGGAATGGTAGACAGGCAACACTTAGGATGTTGTGCCGAAAGGCGTGGGGGTTCGAGTCCCTTTATCCGCACTAATATGGGTTGTTAGCTCAGTTGCCTAGAGCGCCTGTCTTGCACACAGGAGGTCAAGGGTTGGAATCCCTTACGATCCACTAATGGGAGTTTCTTTAATAAAAAGCTTCTGAAAAAAACCCCCAACCTAAAAGGGGGTTATTTACGATGGCTTCGTGGCGGAATTGGAATACGCGTCAGATTCAAAACCTGGTGTCGCAAGGCGTGTGGGTTCGAAACCCACCGAAGCCACAAAAATGTAGGTGTGGTGTAATTGGTTAACATTGGTGGCTCCAACCCATCGGATCAGGATTCGAGTTGCACCTACGCTAAATTTATTTTATAATTTAATCCAACGCCACTCTTAATGTTTCTTGAACTTTAAGCATTAATATATATTCATCAGCAGTTATATCTTGAGCAAAATAATTAATTGGATTAACTGCTTTTCCTCGATGTATAACTTCATAATGAAGATGGTCACCGGTTGATATTCCAGTATTTCCAACAGTCCCAATTACTTGTCCTCTTACTACTTTTTGACCTTTACGTACACCAATACTATTTAAATGACCATAAGCCGTTTCATATTCGTATCCGTGATCAATTTTGATGTAGTTTCCATATCCAAGATATTCACTAGCCATTGTGACTACACCATCGGCCGTGGCATATACTGCAGTTCCAACCGGAGCTACAAAGTCCATTCCATAATGAAATTTGTTGATTCTATATATTGGATGTATTCTCATACTGAAACCAGACGATATTCTTTCCAAATCTTTTTTTGATATTGGTTGTATGGCGGGATAATGTCTCAATCTTTTATCATCAGCAGTTATTTTTTCTATAACATCTTTTAATCGTTCACTATTATATTGTATGGTTTTATAAATAGCATCTAGTTTATCACCAACTGTTTTGGGTGTGATTACCGTCAAATCACCTTCGGGATTATCGTATTTATGTAAAATAATACTATCTTTTTGTTGTAATGTTTGTAAGTAATAATAAACCCCATCGGCTTTTTTGTCAATAACATACAGATCATATTCTAATTTACCGATTTGGTCTTTTAATTTCGACTCTTTCGGTGTATTAAATAATAAAGAAAGTAAGAAAATTAATCCTATTGTTATAATAACCTGTGTTAAAACAAACTTAATAATTGTTTTATAAGTTATATTAATTTTCTTATATTGTAAGTCAATTTTGTCAAATTTATAAAAAGGTAGTTTCATAATATTATAAATATTAAAACCAAAAAACGAAAATTTTCCAATAAAAACAATATCTAATATATAAATGGAGAATTTTTTCCACTAAATCAAATATTTATAAAAAAATATACCATTATGAAAAGAACATTGAATGAAGAAAAAGAAAGGATTCTTGAAATCATGAAAAATACAAGCTATCTACCCGATAATGTTAGGGATGATGATCCTCATTTTACCGAAAATCCACCTTGGTATGATGACGAAGAACTTGATCACTGGAATATTGTAGATGTTGAAAAAGGTGAACAAAATAATATTTTTGATGACGAAAAGAAAGTTATTGTTTACGGAACACTTGGTGGTACTGCAACAATTTATTTTTCTGAGATTTTTGATGATGGTAATTTTAAAAGTTTTAATGAAGAAGAATTAAAAGAAAAAATTAATGAATATATTGATTTGCATTTTGATCAATTAGAATGGGAATACCCAGAATCGAATATAGAACCCGAATAAATAATAGAAATGTAAAAAAAAATAATTTTTTCTCAAAAACATTTGTTTTTTAAAAAAAGAATATTTATATTTGTACTGGATTTAATTTTAGTTTCACAATGAAAAGTTTAATGACACAACAGCCCCGTCATTTACAACCACAGGTTGAATGGGGTCGTTATGCTTAAACTTTTTGTTAGTTTTTGGTTATTATTAAAGGACGGCCCCATTCAAAAGTGAGTGGGGCTTTTTGTTTTTTGAATACCTCCGTGGTGTAATTGGATAACACATCTGACTTCGGATCAGAAGAATGCAGGGGTTCGAGTCCCTCCGGGGGTACAAAATACGCTTGTGGTGTAATTGGATAACATATCACACTACGGATGTGGAGAGTGGGGGTTCGAGTCCCTCCAGGCGTACAATTATCGTGGATTTATACGATAAAATGAAATTATCGATAAAAAAGACGATAATATTGTTCTTTTTATAGTGGGGTGTATATCAATTGGTTAGATTACTAAATTTGGGATTTAGAGGTTCCGGATTCGAGCTCCGGCACCCCAAGGTGGTTGATATTAAACTACTTGCACGAAGTGATCACTGCACAATCTTTTATTGAGATTGACTAAAAGTTTAATTGGTTCTTTGATATTGTGGTTGTTATTAATTTTTGTATTATAAAGAATATGGTGTCTGTAGCTCAAATGGTTAGAGTCCCAGATTGTGGTTCTGGTTGTTGCGGGTTCGAGTCTCGTCAGACACCCCAAATTGTCTTATGGTGTAATTGGTAACACGCTTGACTCTGGATCAAGAAACTGGGAGTTCGATCCTCTCTAAGACAACAAAAAATATTGCCCTCTAGCGTAACGGTAGCGCGCAAGACTTTGGATCTTGGTCTGTCCAGGTTCGATTCCTGGGAGGGCAACAAAAATAAATTTGGTAAATTCAAAAATTATACATATCTTTGTTTTTGTTAAATTATGATTATGGAAAATGGCACAAAAGTTTTATTCGGAAGTGGGTGAACGGGACAAGCTCAGTCCAAGGTTATTAAAAATATCCAAGGAATGTACGTTGGATCGGAAGATGGTTTACATACCCGAGCTTCGTATAACTGTTTTCACAAGATATAATGAGACAGCTGAGCAGACAAAAGAACGGTATCTAAAAAACACTTTAACTTTTGGAAAGTTAAAAGACGACGATAGAGTTGATGCCGGATCGGACGATGACGAATAATGTTCTTTGAAGATATTTTTGCCCAGATGATGGAATTGGTAGACATGCAGGACTTTATGTTTGGAGTGCTCTTTCTGAAAAGAGAGATGTAGAATTCCGTAAATTCGGTGAACCCTTTAAAATGGGAATACCGAGCCAAGCCTTGGTGTGAGGAAGGTGTAGAGACTAGACACGGAATACCTAAGTCAATGATGATATGGTAAAGGTATAGTCCAGACCACAAACAATTAATTGGTAGTGAAAACTATAGTGGTAAGAAAATCCTGTGGCCTGTGAAGGCCGTGTGGGTTCGAGTCCCATTCTGGGCACAATTTTTTTTATTAAAAAATTTTTATATGTACATAATTTCTAAGAAAAAAGATTATTATGATGGTGTTGCTGGTGCTTTGGGTGTTGATATAAAAATTTTATATAACCGAAGCATCGTTGAGCTAGAGGACAGTAAATGTCCTATAATTTTTCGTAAATACGATCCAGTAAAAAATCCCATTCCGAGTCCATTTAGAAAACTATCTGAAGTTGCTATCAAAAAAGAGTATAGAAAAGTTTACGAACACGTAGCACCATTTATTATTGGTTTTTGTGGAAAGCTATATGTTGGATGGAAATTATATAGTTTTGGTGAAAAAATACCAAATAGTACACAACGATATCTTACCACCATAATTGAATATGATAATGAAAAAATGAAATCAATATTAATCAATTATCCGGCCTGGCGAAGTGAAAAATTTGTTGATCATCTTAATTATGTATTATCATATGATGCGATAGATCTTTTTCATGGGTTTAATACCCCGGTATTTGTTTATGATAGCGACTATGGAAGGATTTATGGTGAAAAAAATTGGCGTAATCGTCCAAAGTTTATAATTAATCCATTACTTAAAGACTATCAATTTTTCAGAGTATTTGATTCGTTTACTGCATTTCAAGAAATTCAGATGTTTATTGGTGGTGTTCTCAAGAACAAGGAAAATGATATTATTGAAATTGAAGATAAATATAAGATAGTGAGTCGCGGATTTGATAAATGGAGTTTCAGAAAAGAGCCAAAAAGAAAATAATAACATAAAATGATACGTCACAGAAAAAAATTAAAGAATAAAAAAATGGAAGATTTGGAATTAGAGATTCAAAAACTTCGTGATGAAAACAAGGATTTTTCAAATCGTTTAATTAATTTACGATGAAATCTTAAAAGAAAACCAACGTGTTTTAACCATTGGATGAATTTTAATAATTTTTAATGTTATATATTTGGAAGAGAAATAACAAAGATATATATTTGCCAAATGAATAATAGATGGACATACAGTAACACTACTGTTTTTATTGTAGCATATCATTTAATATGGTGTCCTAAATATAGGCGAAAGGTATTGGTTGGAGATATTCAGAAAAGGTTAGAGGAACTTCTCACAGAAAAGGCATCTAAGATAAGGTGTAAAATAGAGGCTTTGGAAATTATGCCAGACCATGTACACTTATTTATAAAGACAATGCCTACTTTATCACCTCATTTTGTAGTTCAACAGTTGAAAGGATATACAAGCAGAATAATGAGGAAAGAATTTTCGAAGTTGAAGTCAAGACTACCTACCTTGTGGACAAGGTCTTATTATTGTGAATCGGTGGGAAATATTTCAGAGGAATCTATAAAAAAATACATAGAGAATCAAAAAAATGTATAATCTTTCATACAAAGCATATCAAACAAAGAAATTGAAACATTTGCACTACAAGATTGAAGCAGCTGCAAATGTTTGGAATCATTGTATTGCTTTGCAGCGAAGATATTATGCAATATATGATGGATATATCAACGTAAATGCTCTACAAAAACATATTGCTAAATTAAGGAAGAGGAATAACAGATGGAAACAGCTCAACTCACAATCAGTTCAAGAGATTTGTGAACGAGTAGATACTGCTTATCAGCGTTTCTTTAAGCATTTGGCTAAAAGACCCCCTAACTTTAAGAAAACACGAAAGTTTAAGTCTTTTGTGTTAAAACAAAGTGGATGGTTTGTTAATGGAAATATAATAACTATAGATAAAAAAAGATATAAATTTTCAAAATCAAGAGAATATGAAAACATAAAAAGAGTGGTAGTAAAAAGAAATGCACTTGGAGAAATTTTCTTTGTTTTTTGTTGTAATGTTAAGCCAAAAACATACAAAAGAGCAGGTAGTTCTGCCGTTGGAATGGATTTGGGTTTAAAAACTTTTCTAACAACATCAGAAGGTATTGAAATACAGTCTCCCTTGTTTTTCAAGCAGTTTGAAAAGAGAGTTAAAAAAGCCAACAAAGAGTACAGCAGTAAAAAGAAGGGGTCAAACAATAGAAAGAAAGCATTAGAAAACCTTCAGCGAGTTTATATAGACATAGCCAACAAGAGGAAAGATTTTCATTGGAAATTAGCTCACGAATTGTGTGGGCAACATTCTTTTATTGCAATAGAGGACTTGAATATTGATGGGATGAAAAGGTTATGGGGTAAAAAGATTTCAGACTTAGGTTTTTCTGCTTTTGTAAATATTCTTGAACAAACTGCTTTGAAGTGTGATACACACATTCAAAAGATAGACAGGTTTTTTCCAAGTACTAAATTATGTGGGTGTGGTGTAAAGAACGAAAACTTAGCTTTGTCTGATAGGGTGTGGGTATGCGCTTCGTGTGGAAGTGTAAACCAACGAGACTTGTTAGCAGCTAAAAATATATTAGGCGAGGGCATTCGCCTATACCGTACTGAACATAAGACTGATTTAGTTGGCGGTTCAGGTTTGAAAGTAGAATCCCACGTACTTTAGTCGTGGGAGTATGTCAATAATTTAAAAAGTATAACCATGAAAAAGCTAATTGTCATTTTTTGTTTAACAAGTTTTTCATATACTTGTACTGCACCAAATTTTATTGGTGAACAAAAGAAAAAACTGACAGAAATCTCATTGTATGGTTTTTTTCTAGGTGAATATGAGAAAGAGTTAGACAGATTCATTGATCACCTCGGATTTAGAGAGTCGGGAAATGATTGGACGGTAATTAATTCATTCAATTATCTAGGTGAATTTCAATTTGGTCGTTCAGCACTAGAAAGAGTTGGATTTGGTCATATAACCCCTAAGGAATTCAGAAAAGATCCGTCAATATTTCCCAGAGAATTACAGATTGAAGCATTAAAAGCTTTGGTTTTATGTAATGAAATCGATCTTAACCGAAAAATATTTAAACATATTGATATTCGTTATGTTGATTTTATTGGTAAAACTATTAATGGTATTTATATAACAAAAGGTGGTCTGCTTGCGGGTATGCATCTTGGTGGTCTAGGTGGTGTAAAATCGTTTCTTATAACAGCAGGCAAAGTTGATCCCCAAGATGGGTATGGGACAAAAGTTTCTGATTATATTAGAGAATTTTCTATATATAACTTATCTCGGCATTATTTAAAAATAGAAGAATATATTAACGATCCTAATATTTATTTGATTGATCATCAAGACGTATTGTTAAGTTTTTTAAATTAAAAATCATGGACGAATTGGAAAAATATAAGAAAATGGCCCTTGATAAAATAGCTGAAAAGAAAATTAAAGAAATGGAACTATGGAAAAATTTACCTCATTTTGAAAAACCGGAAGATGTGCCACATATACCTTTTGTTAACAGTGAAGAATATAAAACTTTTTATATTCCAAAACTCATTGAAGCTGGCGCAATTCCAAAACATAAGTTGGAAGATGGAATGATATATATAGGTAATCATCGTAGGGCAAAAAGGGCTCGTTGGAACAAAGAACGTGATGTTTTCGAATATTGGAGATATAGATATCATTGGGATATTGATGAATGTAATCATTTTGAAGATGATAATGGGTATGCTTTGTTTGTTCCATTAAAAATTGATCCTGATCAGAATTTCGATATACCTGAAAAATAAGGTTTGCTCATTTTTAAAATGAGATGGTGGAGTGGCTGTCTAACCACAGCCCCAAAAAGGTCGGAAATTTCCGACCTTTTAATTTGTATATTTGTTTTTTTAAATAAAAAAGTTTATATTTTTCTATTATGAAATTTGTTTTTATATCAGATACACATGGTGATCATAATAATATGTATTATCCCATACCAGAAGGTGATGTTTTAATACATGCTGGTGATCTCACCAATGTCGGAACACAAAATGATATTCAACGTTTTGTTGAATGGTATCAGAATTTAACAGGTTTTGATACAAAAATTTTTATTGCAGGAAATCACGATTGGGGTTTTTATCATAAACGAAATTGGTTTCAACATCTTATTAATGATGAAAATTTATCACAATCTGATTGTGTTTATCTTGAGGATTCTGAATTTATCATCGAAACACCCGAATTATCAAAACCAATAAAATTTTATGGTAGTCCATGGCAGCCAAGATTTCTTGATTGGGCTTATAATGCAACAGAAGAACAATTATTTAAAATTTGGAAGAAAATACCTAATGATACTGATATCTTAATAACGCATAGCCCGGCGCATAGTATATTAGATAAAGTTGTGGGTAGACACGATCAATTAGGTAGTGTGACATTATATAATCGTATCATGGAAATTAAACCTAAAATTCATGTGTGTGGTCATATTCACAGTGGTCGTGGTGTTGTGGAAAAAGACGGAATAGTTTTTATTAATGCATCCGTTGCAACCGAATCATATGATATGATATATAAACCAATTGTTATTGATTATGATTTTAATACAAATAAATGGGAATTAATTGATATGTAAAATGAGTAATAACACAGTTACTGTAGTTACTTCTACGCGAAAAAAAGACGACAATCTTCATAGAAGCATAAGAAAAGCATTTTCACATCCAAAAACTGAAATTCTTATTTATGAAAATGACAATAAAATGTCACTGTCAGAAGTCTATAATAAAGGTCTCGAAGAAAGTACCAATGATATTGTTGTATTCATGCATGATGATCTTATAATAAACACAACAAATATTGGGAATAAAATAATAAAATTATTCGAAAAATTTGATGATTATGGTATAATTGGTGTTGCTGGTACAACGGATCTCATAAATGGAAGATGGTGGGAAATTCGGAAATCAATGGAAGGAAAAGTTTCTCATACAAAAGATGGTAAAACCTGGACAAACAAATATTCCAAAGAATCGTATATTGATACACTTAAAGATGTTGTATGTGTGGATGGTGTTTTTTTTATGGTTCATAAAAGACGAATTAAAGTAAAATTTGATGAAGATTTCAAAGGATTCCATTTCTATGATATACCATTTTGTGTTCACAATTTTTTAGAAGGGGTGAAAATTGGTGTTACAACAAAATTTGATATTGTACACAAATCAGTTGGTGAAACAAATGAACAATGGGAATTGAATAAAGTACAATTTGAAGAAAAATTTAAAGACATATTACCACTTCGAATGACAAACAATAAAAGTTTATTACAGTTATTAAATTATTCAAGAGATAGTATTGGTGTTGGTATGGTAACATATAATGCACCACACAGAATAAAACAATCAGCTGTAACAGTTCCGATATGGATAAAACATTTTGTTATTGTTAATGATGGTACACCATATGAACCCGATGTTTATCCAAAACACGCATATGTCATTCAACATGAGACAAATAAATCTGTTGGTGTTGCAAAAAATACGGCCATGAAATATCTTCTAGAACAGGGATGTGAACATATTTTTATAATGGAAGATGATGTGTTGTTACAAACTGATGAAGTATTTGACAAATATATTAAAACATCAATTTATACTGGCATAAAACATTTCAACTACGCCTTACAAGGCCCGGCAAATAAAAAAGGGGCACAAGGATTTAGTACATTAGATGAAAGAGCCAAACAAGAAAATCTTTCAGAGCCAAATCCAAGACAAATAATAAAGTATGGTGAAGGTGTTGAGGTTGCATTATATCCAAATTGTGTTGGTGCTTTTTCATATTATCATAAAGATGTATTAGAAGATGTTGGTTTTTTCGATGAATTTTATCGAAATGCTTGGGAACATGTTGATCACACTATGATGACGTATAGAAAAGGTTATACAACACCATATTGGTGGTTTGCAGATATAAATGAATCGTGGAAATATATTAAAGATATTGAGGGTTGTATAGAAAATTCAACAATTGGACACACACCTGAGTGGCATAAAAATTTTAATAACGGGTTTATTCATTTTAAGCAAAAACACGGATTTGGCCCGACTCAGGTTCCTGATACAAATCCGCAACAACTTCAAAAAGTTTTAAATAAACTATATCAAAATAGATAAAAAATTTTGAAATAATAATATATATTTATATATTTGCATGAGTTCTTTGATATTATGGGGGTGAACGGTATAGATTGACGTTTAAATGGTATTTGGGCATGTGGTCTGATATCATCTATGACTTTAAACTACGATGGTAATGATAAATGGCGACATTTATAAAAATATGGAGATTGCGGGATTACTCGCAACCTCCAAAGTAGCAGCTTAGTCTCAGACAAAGTTCTACAAGGGGTCGATGAACATATACCTAGCAACAGAAGTTCCTACAAAGGCTGACACCGCCAGCAAAGTGTGTCAAAAGTCATATTGAAGTTCGACTTTAATAAAACTGAACTTCCTGCGGTTGCAGATAACAATAGTAAATGGGAATCTGATATTTGTTGGTTAAGAATAATCAAATAAGCATGTAGTCCAAATATGGTTTGACGGGCAAGACCGCAGTTCGAATCTGCGCACCTCCACTAACTATAAAAAAATAAGGAGATTTTCACAATCTCCTTTTTTGTTTTCAATTTTTCATTTACTTCCCTTAATTTTCGAAATATAATCATCAATAAAATCAACCTCTTTTGTTGAAGAAAGTGGTTCACCAACATATTTTTTACCACGTTTAACATTACCAGTTAATTCTTTCATTCTATCACTTGGTATGTTATCCATTGGTGCTAGATTTGTTAAACTCAAATCTTTTGTTAATTTTGGTGGATTTGCAATTGGTCCGGCAGTTTTTCCCCGTGCACCCTGAACAGTTATTGGTGATCTTTCCTGTCGTGCTAATTTACAAATAGTTGCAACGTCATCATTTGTAAAACGTTCATATGTACGATTAAGTGATATTAATCTATCATGTGTGTTTGGTCCATATAAACCATCAGGTTTTAAACCAAGGCAATCTTGAACTTTAACAATACCATGTCCCTTTGTTCCATATTCATATGGATCTTCAGGTGTACCTTTAACATAACGATATGTCCCACTTGCACCACCAACTGAAGTTTCTGGGTTTTCATTTGTTTGATTTTGTGCCATTTCTTTAGCAAAACGTAAAACTAAATTTCTGATCGGACGATATATTTTCATCCATTCTTTTGTCATATTAAAGTCCCTATCAAGCTGTTTCATTAATGAAACTTTATTATCCTGATTATAAAATGTTATTAAGGCTGATAAGTCTGATATTGTTTTTAAAGATTCAAATACACGATATACAGCTTTTTCTCTTGTACCAAGTCTTTTCATCGCAATGAATAGTTGATCAGAAGCGTCCCATATTTGTTCATCACTCAATCCTCTTGGAACTTGGTCAATTTGGGTTTTATTATCTTCAACGTATTTGAATAATTTTTGAACTTTTGGCCTTGCTTTATCCTTGTCAATTAGCCATAAAACAAGTGGAGTTAACGCTAAAGCGGCTGCCCCTGCTATTACACCTCCCCCAACAGCTGTAATAGCTGTAGCTGGCAATAAAGCCGATTTTGCCCCAAGTACAACGCTTCCTACTCCTAATGCCGCCATACTACCTGTTGCAGTACTTCCAGCAATGCCAGCTCCAGCGCCAGCGATTCCGCCAGCAGCCAAAGCCCCACCTGTTACAGCAGCAGTTTTGCCAAGCATTTCGCCTGGACGAGTTTGTTCACTTAGCTTTTTTTTTTGCTCAGCCAATGGTACTTGTGATAAGCTTTTAGATGATGGCTGTGATGCTACTTTCGGATTAACAGCAGGCTCAGTACTACGAGCTATTGGTTGTGATTCAGGTTGTGTTTTTGCCCTGATTGCTTGTGCAACTTTAACTAAATCGCCATTTGTAAATCCTTTAGCATATTCAGGAGCCAATTCTTTTATTTTAGCATCAGTCTTTGGACCCCATTTTCCATCAGCCGCAAGACCTAATGTCTGTTGAATTGATCCAATTCCACTACCTAATGTTCCATATCTGTATGGATCATCGCTCGTGCCTTTTACAAATTTATATCCACCAGTATTACCGCCAGATCCACCAGGTTTTACATCAGGTGATGTAGTTTGATCGGTACTAGTTGCAGGTTCTTCTTTACCCTGTAATAAATCAATGATTAATTTCTTATATCCTTCACCCTGAAAATTTAATTTAGATTTTTTTTCAATATCATCTAATATTGATTTTTTATAATATCTTTGATATTGTTCATTAGCCACTTCAATCGCTCTTTTTCCTTTATATGTTTTCCCAGCTAATTTTCTTAATTGATTATATACTGCGATCATATTTCGTGAATCTGTTCTTAAGCTAGCTTTGGTGTTGAGCTCCCAGTTAATGTTGCCTGCAATACGGTCAATTTCTCTAATTGTTGCTTCACCACGAGATCCAATAATTTCATTGCTTGTGCCTCGTGGCATTTTTAGAGATTGCTTGGCGGCTATATTAGCAGCCATTTGAGGCCCAGCAACTGCTCCAACTTGTTCAGATATTATCGATTCAGTATTTTCGATACGTGTTTTGGATGAATCATAATTTATTAAGTATTTTATTTTATTTAATGATTCATTTAGATTTTCCTGAGACTTTTCCATATTTTTGTATTTTTATATAAATATCATTAATTTTTAATTATTTCAATGGATTTGCTTTACCTCTTGTTAGTTTACTTCCAACAACATCAGACCATTTTGAATTTGTGGCAATTTGATTTGCCGGGCCACGTTCCAATCCAGTTTCCCAATGACCAACATCCGGATATGGTGGATAATCCGCAGCAGATGGACTACTTCCATATCCATCAGAACTTGATGCAGAACTACTTGACGAACTGGTAGTAAAGTTAGTAGTTGATGGTGAACCCATTGAGGATTCTTCATCCAGTTCTTTATTTTTTCCAAGTAAACTAGCAAGTTGTTTTTCTGTTACAAGTATTTTCATCATCCATAAATATATATTTATATACAGAATTATTTGGTTATTAATTAAAAATATTTTAAATTCACATTGAAAAAATTATAAAAATGAGACAATTATTTTTATTTATCATTTTACTTTTACCATTTTTCTTTGGTTGTCAAGAATATAATGAACCAACAAATACCCAATTTAATATTAACGGAGAATGGAAAATAATTAATATAACAACAACATATTCCGAAAATGTTCAGGTAGTTAACGATGATTTTTATGCGATTTCACCATTTGATGTTATTTCGATAACAGACGAATTATGGTTAATAAAAAATGATACCACCAACATACCTGCATGCTACTTTTTTAAAATAGGTTATATTTGGGAATTTGACTACAATCAACTTATAATCAAAAATAATCAAAGTCAAATACTTGATTGGTATTATGTTGGTTATTTGAATCGTAATTATTTTCAGTTAGTTGATAAAAAAACCATGATACATATAGGTGGTTCATATATTATAAATTTCCCAACACGTCCATATGGTGTCACACCTTCAACAATGATATATGTTACTGTGCCAGAATTTGAATTTAGTCTAGATGGTCCAGAACGGAGTTTTAATAGATTAATAAATCAGAGAATTACATTGACGTTAGTAAGATAATCACTCGTCATAAATTGTTGAATCTTTTAATGCATATTTTTTAATTAATTGTCCGGCAACAGCATTTGCTTCATCTTCGATAGGACCACCAATATCGGGTGGTGGTGTTTTTAGTAAACCTTTTTCCCACTGTTGGTGATGTATTAATTCATGAGCAACGCTACGCATCACATCAACTAACATTCTATTTTTGGCATACACTTTCATTATTTTCTGTTCACTACCATAATCATAATTTGCTGTTGTTTTAAGACCATCTCTTTTGTTGGTTATAACAATGGTTGGTGGGTGTTTAATTTTCAATTCTTTTCTCACAAAATCAGCAAAATCTTTAATTTTACTATATGTGTTTTTTTTAGTTTCTTTTTCTTCAGCCAGATTCTTTTGTACCGATACCGGATTCATGGCAATTCCTGATTTATTTAAAATTTCATAATGTAAATGAGGCCCGGTCGCTCTTCCACGCATAGGATCATTTTTCCCACCACCACTATAAGCTATTATTTGTCCTTTTTTTACATTTTCACCTTTTCTTACCACTAATTGTCTTAAATGACAATATTTTGTAATTACATCACCATGGTTAATCCTAATATGACCACCACATGGGTTGGGTGATGTGTCTTTAGATACTTCAACAATACCATCTAAAGGGGCATAGACTGGTGATCCGGATTTTACTGCAATATCAATACCTTTATGATCTCTACCACCGACAGTTGTATTACGTAAACCAAATTCACTACTTATTGGGTATTTTTTGCCCAATGGATGCATCATAACATTGTCATCTAATGTTTTAGTTTCAGAATCTCGTTGAAAAAATCTGAAATTTTTGTTTGTGTCAACATATTGATTTGGTTGCTTTTCAACGTCTGTTACAGTATTGTCATTTCCATCAGTTCTTGTGGCATCCAATGTGTCACTTAGAGTGGGTGATCTTAATAATTTAACAAGTCTTTCAAAATTTGGAGCATATTGATTAATTTCAGGATCATCCATTAATGATTGTTCATTTAGTATTCGTACTGCTTGCCCTTTAGTAATAACTATTTTCATATGTTTATAAATATGCAACTTACATCATTTAGAATATTTATTATTGAGATGTCAATAAATTTTTTACTTCAAGCGGTTAGAATTCTTCATATTGGTAAATGTACCGATGATGAAATAAATATTATTTATGATTATTTTAATAAGCTTGACAATGATGATTTAATTAATTATTTTAAATCAAATTCTGTTCTTCAATATGACAATGATCTTGAATTTTGCACAGAAATAATTAATAAATTAATTAAAATATTTGAAGAAAAAGAAGAATACGAAAAATGTATTGTTTTAATGGTTAAAAAAAATGAAATAATAAAAATAACTAATGTGGTTGATAGTCATGAGTATATTTAACATGTCTGAGGAAGAAAAAAATAGCATTCGTAAACAACATTACGAAGCTACAATGGAACATTATCAAGACAAAAAGACGAAAAAGGATGGTTTAAAACCACCTGAGAAGAAATCCAAGGGAAAAGACGAAATTAAGAAGTAGATTTGCCTGACTTCTTTGATGGGGATTTCTCAACAGTAAAATTTAATTTACCTTCACGGGCTAGATTTTTAATCTCTTTCAATGTTTTTTCTGCTGTTTTGTTAATTTTATGATGAAGATCCCAATTAACAATTGATGATTTTTCGTCATGTTCTACCATATCGTATAATTTTGCAAGTTTACGAATCATTTTATCGGCTGCTAAGTTAAGCCTTTTTTCTTCATATCCAAAAAAATCTCGATAATTTTTAAATTTTTTTACATGAAAAAAATATTTACGCATCATTTTATTTGCCTGTTCAAAATCATCACCACCAAATAATATTGATAATGGATTTACATTTTGTGTAATAAATTCTTTATAATTATCAAATTTTTTGGACAATAACAACATAAAAAATAATTTCAAAAAGTAATCTATTTTTTCATCATTACTTATATCATTTGGTGGAGCTGGGATATTATCATTTTGTTCTATGACATCATCAATAAATTCTTCAATAAATGGTATATAATCACGTAATTCGTTGAACAACTCATTAAATTTAAAATCTCGTATACTTTTTAATTTTTTGATTAATTCAGATTCATTAAAAAACGATTTAAACTGTGATTTAGTAATTCTTTTTTCTTTTAAAAGAGCATAAAATTCACTTGGCCTCACTAAATTTTCAAGTTCATGAATAAAATATAAATAAAACAAAAATCTATTTATCGGGGTTATATTATTTAATCTGATTTCTTGAATAGTATTATATTCGGAATGATAATGAATCGGTACACTTAATTTTACTTGATCATCATATACATGTTTTAATTCGTGTGTTAATGTTGATATTATGCTCCATCTTTCCTTTTTTAAATATTTAATAATATTTTCAACATCCCAATATTCTGGCGCTGTTAATATTAAATCAATATCAATTACCTTCAAATCTTTACGTGTCGAAATAAATTTCCAATTTTCTATTCTGTGTGACAATTGTGTGTTTGTACTTACTAGTTCATAGTCATAATCGTCATTATTGTCTGTAATAACCGTAATTGTAAAATTGGCAAAATTAAAATTATAATTTGAAATATGATAATCTCCATTTAATGTGAATTTTATTTCATTAATACGAGTGTTTGGTGAGATTGATGTTGAAAGATATTCTATAATTTGATTGTATAATTGTACTGCGGTTTCATATATATTATCAGGCACACCCATTTTTTCATTAAGTACCATTTTAATAGCACCTGGTAATTTAGATGTCCGTAATTTTACAGTTTTTTTCATGTTTTTATTTATCTATAAATAGATTAATTTTCCCTTCTTTCTTCTGGTTTATAATATTTTATTCGTTCGTGCCATATAGGAGAAGCCAATAAAATACCAGAATTTATTTTCCCTTCTTTTGTTAGTTGGTATATATGTGAACTCCATGTTTGTTCATATGGATGTGCCCATGTTGTATCAATAAACATTTTTTTATTACCTTCCTTAGATTGTATCATAGGCCAATCCGAATAATTAATTTCACCGGTCAAATATGCTAAACCGTCTAGAATTTTAACATGTTCATATTTGGTTGGTGGAGAATTTGGATCAAGTCCAGTTATTGGTAATTTATCATAATCAGGCCAGTCACGAGTACGGATATGTTGTGGAACATTATACCATGGCAATGCTTTATCATTATCAAAATAAACTTCAGTAAACGATAATTTTAAGAAATCAAATTCTTCTTTTAACATTATTTTATGAATTATATCATATAAATTCGGAACATATTTTCTAAATCCATTTCTACAAAACTGACCCTCATAGTCTTTTGAATTTATTGTCATATCATCTTGGAAAAATAACATAAAATCTGCATCTGAATCGTGAAAATGATTAGAGGCTGATTGTCTTCCACCACATATTCCAGTATTACGCCCCAACCAAACATATTCAAAATTATATTTTTCAGCAATTTCTTTATTTTGATTGGATATATTTTCATCAGTTGAATTGTCCATAAGAACAAGATGAGGTTTTGTTAACCATTCTGATGTTTTTTCCATATTGGTTAATAAAAACTGGAGTTGTTCTGGAAAGTTAAAAGTCAAAATATAAAGATTTGTTTTTACCTTTTCTAAATCACCATTTGTTATAATTTTATGTTTAATAGTTTTGGGTAGTGAAACTGGGACCAATTCAACGTTATTATCTATAAGTGCTTGTGTAAATTTAATTATTAAACCATTATCATCTAACATATATCTCCTATATATGTGTGGTTCTCGATATGACATTATGGTAAAAATACTTTCTTCCGTACCTAAACAACCATCATTTAAGGTTCGATCTAGTGTTGTGTAATACGTGGCATTGGCTTGATTGATGATTTCCTTTTTACCACCAAATAAACCACCTCTACAAACATATTTAACATCGTCGCCAGCATAACGATTCATAACCTTTAAATTAAAACCATGAATTTCATCTGTACCGATATATGGATATGAAAGAAATAAAAAATCAGATAGATAAGGAATTATTTTGTCTAATACTCGATTATTTTTAAAATGATTCAGATCAACAGTATTTGTAATACCAGCATCTAACCATATAAAATATTCCGTATTAAATGGGTCCCATATTGTAGCATCATTAAGTAAGAACATTTTGGATTGTACGATAGGATCATACCACTCTAAGGTTGCTTGTGGACTAGTTTTTAACCAGCCGTTTTCACCTGTAGTATTGTACCACTTTGGATTGGTTCTAATTTCTTGTGTTCTTCCCCAGAATGGTTGATACATATGTTTTATATAATCCAAATCGGCAATTTTAATATACGTATTTTCTTTATTTCTTTTTTCCCAAACTATATTTTCTAGTTCTTTTGGTATATAAATGAATAAATTTGCTGGGATTTCTAAAAATTCTTTAAAACGTTCAATATAATGATCAAAACTTCTATCGTTTCTTCCAATATTCCACAAACCAGTCACAACTGTAAGATTTTTTGTTACTTCTTTTATAGTAGTATTTGATATTATTTCATTCATTAATGTTTTGTCTGTTGCATCAATATTACTACTATTAGTTTCAATAATATAATCGTTATCTTCCAATTTTTGTATAGTTAATTTTTTTTCTTCCTCAGTTAAATTCAATAATTCCAAACGAATGAAACTAGGGCGATATTTGGAAAAATCCAATTGATTAAAAATTTTCCAATCATAACCTTCTGCATCACATAATAAAATATCTATTTTTTTTATATTATGTTTTTCACATAAAGTTTTAAATGTAATACCTGGTACAGTAATATTAACACCAAAATTGTTTTTAACGTCTATATCTCTTTGATATGATGTACCGAACCCATTTTTTAATGGATAAATAGCGCTCATTCCTGCATAGCCTGGGTGTAGTTCTTCTTTCGCAATGATGTCTTGAGGGATGGTTAGCATCTCAACTTCACCGTCATGGTCTGTTATTGCTGATTGCTCAAAAATATAGTTGTTTCTATCTTTAAAATTCTCTTTTAATTTTTTGAACACTTCTGGTATTGGTTCTACAAGTAATGCGTCCCATTTATACATATTAAGAAATCCTCTCGTATCATCGAAAGAAACTCCATCCATCGCGCCAATTTGTACAACAAATAAATCCTTTTTATTTTTGCCCAAATAATGTAGTGTTTTTGATATTAAGTCCATAATTCTAAAATGTTCATTAAATGTTTTAGGCGAACGCTAGGATGTGAATATTTTTCATAATATTCTCTTCCGTTTTTCGCGATAAATTCAAGAAAATCAATGTTATCTTTAACCTCCAAAAATCTTTTCTTATATGCTTCGACATATAATTCACCGCCTTCTCTATCACTATCTACACTCCACGGAAACGGTGACCTGTCAACTGCAATATAATGATAATTGGGTATTAGTGGCGGATTTAATTGTGTCATAAATTCCAATCTTAACATTGGAACACCCGTTGCTAAGTATTCGAAATCTCTATACGCCACTTCACCTGCACACGGACAAGCAAATCCAATTTTATACTTAATCATTTCTCTCATATAACCGACATGATTTAAGCTAGGATTAGTTGGATTACAAATACCAATATCTCTTAATCTTTTCACGTCATATCTCCAAGCGTCATTACCCATAAAAAACATTTCATCAATTAGTTTATCATATCCTATGAATTTTCTTAAATGATAAAAATAATCATAATTAGTTGCGGGATCATATGGTATCCAAGAGCTTTCAAGTAATTTAAACGTAAAATCTAAAGGGTTAAATCCTTTTGGAAAGAAATTGGCTGTCTGAAAAAATACAATTCTGTCTTCAGGATTACTTCTCTTTTTAAATGGTACTAAAACAGAACCTGGTCTATCAGCCCATGTTATACCCTTCAAAATATCTTTCTCTTCGTCATAGATAAACATTTCACAATCAGGTAAATCATAATCAAATTCTTTAACATACCCTGGATTAACATCAGACGAAATAATGTCAGCATTATATGTTTCTTTAAGATATAATAAAATTTCTATAAAGAAATCATTCCATCCATGATGGTAATACGGTGATATTGGTAATGTGCAATATATTTTCATTTCTTTTTAAAATAATAATCTTCAATTATTAAACCATCCATTTCACTTTCTTCAAAAATTTTAAAAGCGTCTTTTAATGTTGATAATATCGGCTTTCCTGCAACATTAAATGATGTATTTAATAACACACCAACTCCAGATTTTTTCTCAAATTCAGTTAGTATATTATATAACCACTCATTTTGTTCTTTTGTTACTGTCTGAATTCTTGCAGTACCATCAACATGTGTTATCGCAACAAGTTTCTCTCTCCATTCTTCACGAACTTTTGGACAAAAACTCATCCATTGACTTTCTCCTTCCCATTCAAAGTATTTTGAAACATCTTCTAGTCTGACAACCGGTGCAAATGGACGATACCACTCCCTATGTTTAACTTTTTGATTTAATATGTCTTTCATGTTTGGAACCATTGGATTACATAATATACTTCTATTACCCAATGCTCTTGGCCCATGTTCACTTCTCCCCCTAGCAACTCCAATTATTTTACCATTTAACAAATCTGTTGTGAAAATATTAATATCAAAAAAACTGTTATTAAAAAAATATTTTTCCTCAATGTAATGTGATAATGAATTAATATCTAATAAGGGTAATCCTGAGTATGTTAAAATAATTTGTTTTTGTGGTTTTAAGTTATGTAATAATAAACCAGCAGCAACACCACAGTCATTAGGATTTGGTCCAATAAAAACATTTTTTTTAAATTCTTGAACAATACGAGTATTAAGCAAAATATTTAAACCACAACCACCTGCAATACAAATTGGTAAATCTTTATACTCATTCATATATGGAATTGCAATTTCCAAAAAACACTCTTCAAATGCTCGTTGAGACGTTGCCGCAATATCCCACGCAATTTGTCCTTCAAGCCTATTTCTACTATCGAAATTAACACCTATTTTTTCACCCAAATTTTCAATTTTTATTTCATAATCACGTTTCGGATCGTTTACGCCACTCCCATTCGGTCCTGATTTATAAAATTCAATAAAATATGGTAACCAATTTTCACGTACCACCCCATATGAGGCTAAACCCATTATTTTACCCGGATAAACTAGATTACCTTCAGATATATCTTCATGTTTAATATCTTTCATATAATGTGCAAATATCATATAAGGAAAACCTAGATCATAATGAATATTTTTATTGGTTGGATTAAAAACAGTTTCTAGTAATTGAATGGATGTTTTACGATTAGCTTTATAAACACAAAAAAAACCATCATCACCACCACCATCAAAACTAAAGATTAACGCATCATTAAATGGTGATTGATAAAAACAACCCGCAGCATGTGCCATATGGTGATGTGTATTATGTATATAATTTTTTGCTGGTATGTGTTTTTCTAGATGATAATATCGATCTAAAATCACTTCACTATTTAAAGAATAACAATTATCAAATTCATTGATACCCAAATATTTCATTATAAACTTGGGTATGTATTCACTATAAAATAATATATTTTCGGGTTTGGGGTACTTATATTGAGCAAGACCACCATTTTTTATATTTAAAAATCTTTCAACTTCTAATACTAAGATAATTTCACCATCTTTTTCAACAACATACGCTGCATTATGTGAACCGTAAAATGAAATGTTTATCATTAAAATTTTAGTGTTTATACTTATTTTATTTTTTAATAAGTATTTTTAAATTTTAAATTCCACCCTATCTGACCAACCCGTCTTATTATTATATGCCCAATATACTACTCTAACTGGATCCTTTTCAGTTAGAAACATTGCTTCATAATGAATTGGCGTTCCTTTTTCAATAAAATTTCTGATACGATGATCATCAATTGATGTTGAATTAATACCAATTCCGTTCTCATCGTCAAAAGCAACTAGTATACTATCATAATTATCACCAGGCAACATATTTTTTTCTATATTGACTAAATAATAAAAAGAATGCATGAACGAATCTTCCCATTCTTCTTCGGTTTTATATGGATATGGGTTCGGTGGAAATTTACGATCAACAGTATATTTTTGAAAAGACCTTTTCTTAAAATGTATTCCAGCATATTTTTCATAATCACGTAATGTCCTAACTGTACCAAGATCATAACCAGTTAAATCAAACCCATTGTCCTCAGTTCTAAGTAATTGACGAATCTTAGCCCGGGCATCATCCTGCATTTTGTTAAATGAATAATCACCTCTTTTATATTGATCATCCCAAAGAAGAATTCCATTTCGTTCAGTTCTCATCGTCGCATGCCAAATAACATTTCTATGTGGATGGAATAAATCATATCCGTGTGTATATGATCTCACAGTTAAGTTAATTTCCTCTCCACTAAAATATAAACTTGGATCGTGTCTAACTTCTCTTGCCCATTTATTTGGTCCAAAAGCAAAATGCCCCGACAAAAATCTCGCCGGAAATGGTTTTGTTAGTGATTGCCAATTTGGAATACCACAAGGACGTATAAAGATTGTACCAAAAGGATAGAAACAAGCCGCTTCGGACAACCAAGGTTCCATTGTTCTTCCGGCCGGATCATTGAAAGGATCATAATAAGGTAAATAACCACAAATTAACGGGTTATAACCCTCTTCTTTAAGTTGATAATACCAAGTAAGTAAAAGAGTATCCCAACCTTTTATAAATCGATGGTGAGAATCTAATTGACACACAAAGTCTTCATCTTCAAGAAGTGTATCATTAATAATTGCTCTAGCATATGGTAAACCCTTAGCTTCTGTATAGAGCATATTATGTACTTTAACTCGTTTATCGTTCTTGAACTCATCAAGATTGTCAAAACCATCTTCGGGGTTGTATTGCCTACAAATACCAAAATGTATTCGTTTTGGGTTATCAGCATTTTCTAAAGCGCTTTTTATTGTGGGTACTAATTCGGGTTCTCTGTAAGCTGGAAGATGTACAAAAATCGTTTTATTGTGATATTCCTCAACCTCAACCCATTCTTCTGTTTTTTTTTCTGTTTTTATCATGTTTTATCCGATATTTCCTGTTAATCTTTCACACCAGCCTTTTGATTTACTATGTGGCCACACCACCCAATATGCCGGTTGTTTTGAAGTTTCAAATTGTCTCCAAATTTTACAATATTTGTCCGGATCATTAAAAAATCCCCGTATTTCGTTTTCATCTGCGTCTTGCCTGAACATGGTCTCATTTTGTTCATCATGAAATGCTATTGCCCAAAAATCATAATCTTTTTCTGGAACCAAATCATAACCAACATCAATACAATGTTTAAAAATTTTAACAAACGACGCTTCATATTCTTCATTAGACAAAATTGGATTAGGAGGAAGTTTTTTGTCCATAGTATATTGTTGAACGGCTCTTTTTTGGAAAGAAATTCCTGCATATTTTTCATAATCATCTAATGTTCTGACCGGACCGAAATCATAAATGCCAAAATCTTGTGTTCTCGGTTTCATATAGAATAACTGCTGACATCTTTCAATAGAACCATTTTGTTTTATATACCACGTACTTACATCATCCCATTGTTTTTTCTTACCACGTCTAGTATATTCATGCCAAATTGTTGTTTTAACAGGGTGAAATAAATCATATCCCCAAGTATATGCTCGGGCACTTATGGAATGTTCTTCACCATGAAAATAAAAATTAGGATCGTGTGGTACTTCTTTTACAAAATCACCAGTTGTAAACGCAAAATGAGCAGAATAAAACCTTGCTGGTATAGGTCTCGTTCGATCCTTATAATCATCAATTGTGTCTGGCATTGTATGTAATATACCATCCGGTGAAAATCTATCAAAATGCATTATCCAAGGTTCATTTATTCTTCCTCCAGGATCATTATCAGGATCATATGATGGAATATAACCAGTGATTAATGGTTTTTCGTGCCCCATTTCTTTCAATTGTTTATACATTTTTATTAATTCTTCATCCCAGTTTTGAATAAATCTATGATGTGAATCTAATTGAAGGGTATATTCTTCATCATCATATTGTCCTTGTAGTTTATTTCTTGCCCAACACACACCTTCAGATTCCAAATGGGGAATATCGATAATTTTAAATCTCTTATCATCTTTAAATTCATCAAGATTATCCCACGCATCTTCAGGAGAATGTTGCCATGCAATAGAAAAAACTAAATTCTTGGGGTATTTAGCTTTTTCAATACAATCTCTTAATGTCGGAAGTAATTCAGGATCTCTATAGGATGCAATTTGAATAAAAATTTTGTTTTTTTTCATACCATTTGATATTATATTTTTATTGTGATTAATATACGAAATATTACGATATTATTAAAGTACAATCAAAAATAACCCAATAATTTTTTTATGTTGTTTAAATTTCTTATATTTGTATTTGTTAAAATTTTGAAAAATGGATGACATGAAATTCGATTTAAATGATATTGTTATAATACCAACAGAAAGTAGTGATATTAATAGTAGAAAAGAATGTAAAATAACACAAAAATGGGATTATAATTATCAGATGTTACCATTAATGGCTGCACCAATGGATACTGTTGTTTCCAAAAATAACTATCAAAAATTTATTGATAATGGTATAATACCATGTTTACCAAGAGGACAACATATATTACCTTTACAACATATTGCCGGTTATGGGAAAAAGCCATATTTTCAGTCATTTGGTTTATATGAAATAGAAAAACAACTAGATGATTACCGATGTGAAGCGATGTTACCATATAAATCTTGCTTTTATAATCACCAACATGTTTTAATTGATATAGCAAATGGCCATATGAAAAAATTACTTGATATCATTAAAGATATTAAAAAATTTTGGCCAAATATTCAATTAATGGTTGGTAATGTAGCAAATCCTAAAACATATGTGAATTTAGCACGAGCTGGGGCAGATTATGTTAGATGTTCAATTGGCACGGGCGCCGGATGTACAACAGCCGCAAATGTTTCAATCAATTATCCTATGGGTTCATTAATTGCTGAATGCCGACAGTTACAAAAAGAATATAAATTAAAAACAAAAATTGTTGCTGATGGTGGCATGAAGAATTATTCTGACGTCATTAAAGCCCTAGCCCTAGGTGCGGATTATGTTATGATAGGTTCAATTTTTAATAAAACAATCGAATCTGCGGGTTATAATTATTTGTGGGGTGTAAAAATACATAATAAACTATCCGAAGTATTATGGAAATGGGGGTTTCCAATTAAAAAGAAATACCGTGGTATGAGTACAAAAGCTGTTCAAAGAAGTTGGGGAAAAACACAACTGGTAACTGCTGAAGGTATTACAAAATATCAAAAAGTTGAAAACTCTCTAGAACAATGGACAGAAAACTTTAAAGATTATCTTAGATCTGCTATGAGTTATTCGGGTGCAAAAAAATTGAGCGATTTTATTGGATACGCTCAATATGTTTTTATTACCGACGCTGCAAGACGCAGATTCGATAAATAACTATTCAATTCTGAAATCGGGATCATCTCCTCTTAATTCCAGATCTTTCATCATACCTTCTTTAATATATCTTCTAATAAGAGCAGAAACGGTTGTTTTCTGACTATTAGCAACTTTTTCAATTTTTTTATAATACATTGGAACGATTCTGAATGATAACATTCTAACCAACTGTCTATATTTTGGCTGTTCTGATTTCCCTGGATGGGCTTCTTTTGTTTTTGATTTTTCTGATGCCATATGAATAGTTTTTTTATAAATATTTGGTTTTGTTGTTTTTTTCCAATATATTTTATTTTAATATAAAAAAATCAAATTATGGAAGAAAAATCGTCAGCAGTAAAAGAATGTGAAAAGATTTACCCAGAAATGACTCAAGAATTTAAATCTATTATGTGGGACCAATACGATTTGTTCTGTCGCAAACAACTTAATTATGGTCCATCAAATATTTCAGTAGGAACATTGTTAACCACAGATGATGATGTAAAATTATCTTTAACAGGATTGTTTTTCAGAATGAATGATAAAATTCAAAGAATTAAGCAATTAGTCGTTCTTGGTAGACAAGATCATGTTGGAGAAACTATTGGTGATACTTTTCAGGATTTAAGTGTATATGGGATTATTGCCCAGATTGTTCAGAGAAAAAAATGGGGACGATAGTTTTACTATTTTCATAAAAAAAAAGAGGGGAAAACATTTGATTTCTCCTTTTTTTAATTATATTTGTCTCCAATATGTTCATAAAAATATTTATAAAAAAGTTTCGTTATGAAAATTAATGTTA
>Ga0255343_1000118_pt1 | contig 133018 bp, 61 predicted proteins | sample wastewater_treat_4_FD_192413 | JGI IMG/M metagenome (GOLD analysis project Ga0255343, IMG submission 192413) | Wastewater microbial communities from Lulu Island WWTP, Vancouver, Canada - plant16 | ecosystem: Engineered > WWTP > Wastewater > Unclassified | place: Canada: Vancouver, British... | reverse complement strand
CCGCTGGAAAAGCGAAGACTTCCGAGTTACAAACTGTTCCCGTCGCAGCGATGTGGTTTTCTGTCATTTAACCCAATAGACATTGGGCCGAAACTTCCGTTGCGACTTTTTTAGTGAAGTTTTCGGGCTAGTGGCCCAGGTGCGCAGGGCGGTGATTTGTTCGGCCATTGTCTTCGACAACGGCACGAAGTCGGTCAACACGCGGGCCACATCCAGATCCGTCGGTTCCGTGCCCCGACTGAACGCGTCATATAACGCCTCCACGAACACCGCCTCGATCTCGCCGCCGGTGAGTCCGTCACTGGCCCAGGCGAGTTGCCCCGGGTCGAAGTCGGCCGGATTCCGGCCGTGCTTGCGGATCTGGATTTGCCAGATGGCCTGGCGTTCGTCTGCGTTGGGGAGGTCCACGAAGAACAGGGCATCCCAGCGGCCGGCGCGGAGCAACTCCGGCGGCAACTGCGACACGTCATTGGCCGTGGCCACGACAAAGACCGGGGCCGTCTTCTCCTGCATCCAGGACAACAACGATCCCAGCACCCGCGCTGACGTGCCGCCGTCGGTGGAACCGGATGACTTGCTCCCGGCGAGCCCCTTCTCCAGTTCATCCAGCCACAGGCAGCACGGGGCAATCGCCTCCGCCGTCTGGATGACCGAACGCAGGTTCGCTTCGCTTTGGCCAACGAGTCCGCCATACAGGCGACCCGCGTCCAGCTTGAGCAAGGGCACGCCGAAGACCCGGGCGGTCACCTTCGCCGTGAGCGACTTGCCCGTACCGGCAATGCCGATGATGAGCAACCCCTTGGCCGGCGGCAGACCGTAATCCGTCGCCCGCTGGGTGAAGGCATGGCGGCGTTTGAGCAGCCAGTCCTTCAGCACATCAAGGCCGCCGATGGAGTCGAGCGATTCACGGGTTTCGATGATCTCCAGCAGGCCGGATTTCTTCACCGCCTGCGCTTTCTCCCGGGCAACCACCGACGCTTCAATGGTCCGGGTCTGGGCGTAGGACAGGGCGAAGGCGTTCTCGGCCTCGATGGTCGTCAGGCCGCACGCGGCATCAATGGCCTGTTCCCGGTGTTCGGGTGACAGGTCTTTGATGCCGGCGGATTCGAGGATGCCGCCGAGAACGGTGCGCAGCGCTTCCTTCCCGGGCAAGGCGAACTCGACGACGGTGAGTTCCCGTTCCAGTTCCGGTGGCAAGACCAGCCGACAGCCAACAATGATCAGCGGCTTCTGCTTGGTCTTTCCTTCCAGCAACACGTCCTTGAGCTTGCGGACAATGATGGGGTTCGGGTCTTGGAGGAACAGGTGATAATCCTTGAGCAGGAAGATGGTGCGCTCGGGTTGTTCCCCGATGAGGCCGGCTTGCCCGGCTTTTCGCACCCTTTGGCACCGGGCATAGGGTGCTTCGATCCCGGCTTTGATACGGTTGAGTTTTTTGAGTTCTCGTACCCGCTTCCAACCCTTGATACGGCTCTGGACTGGCGACCGATCGAACGGGTCCTGCAGGCGGTGGATCCGGCGACGACAGGGCGCCCGCCATGTGCCCCGCTGGCTTTAGTTCAAGATGAGTTTGCTCCAGCACTGCTACGGCTTGTCCGACCCGCAGTGCGAGGAACTCGTCCGTGACCGCCTGAGCTGGCGGCGGTTCGTGGGCTTGGGCTTGCAGGACGCCGTGCCGGAGGCAGCGACACTGGTGCGTTTTCGCCAGTGGCTACGCAAGCACTACCGGCACAAAAAAAACTGTTGGGCTCGGGCACCCGGCAGTTGCAAGCCAGGGGGCTGATTTTGAAAACCGGTGCGTCTGGTGAATGCGACGCTGTTGCAGGTGGCCCGCCGGGGCGCCGGGCAAGGCCGACCCCCCCGTGGGACAGGCGGTGTGGGAAGGACAACCGCGGTTCGGGAATTGTGGCAGGAGGGCGAAGCGATCCGGGGGTTGGGAAGGGGAGTCGTAACCTACTGGAACGTGTAGCCGTTACCAGCGGCCCCGCGCAGATCGGACCAGGCAACCTCAACCCAGCACTGCTGGCCCAACATTTCCAATAGCATAGTGACCCGGGCTTGGGCTTTATCCAAACGGACCACCTTACCGGTAAAACCTTGCAACGGTCCCGTTCCCAAGGTCAACTCCTCCCCTACTTTCAAGACAGGCAAGGCGCGGGGCGGCAAAGCCTGGCTCAATTCCCGCTGCAAGTCGGCAATGATAGATGGCGCCAACACGGGAACACGATCGCCAAAGTGGACGATCTGGCTCACGCCATCGGCGTAGCGGACGAGCCGGTGGTCTTGTGTGAGATCAAAGCGGGCAAACAGATAGCCGGGGAAAAGCGGCTGCAGGCACCAACGCGGCTTACGATTGAAGACCCGTTGGACTCGAATTTGGGGCAGGTAAACGGAAATCTGATTATACTGTGTCAGGGCATTGACCGCCACGCACTCCCGGCGGGGCTGAGTTTTAATGCAATACCACTGCTGGGCGGCCGCCGCGAGGGCCCCCGGACAATCCGATTCCATCGACTTCCCAAGTTGGCTCATTTTCAGGTCTAATTGCATCTGAATGGCCGCCACAAGCCGGAGACACTCCATTCACCGACAGTCTCCGCTCATTTCGCGCCCCATCCGCAACCGTCCCTCCCGGGGATACCCAAAAGGGTTGGCCGCACGGGCTGGAATAACCCCTAGATACCGGGTGTCGGCCATCAAAGCAACTCTGATTGTCCATTTATCGCCCGGTAAGCCGCGATTTTCTTGCCCACTGTCCACCACTATCGTCGCGGTGTTTGGTCACGACACGGCAAAGGCACGCCGCTCCCGGAGTCTGAAGCGTCAGAATCCTCCCAACATATTGGCGGAGACTAAACCCCGCGCCAACCGCGAGTTGACGGGATCGGACGTTCACTCGGGCGACGTGCTCAGGTGAAATCCGCACTGGATCACCCGCGCTTGGATAAAAATGGATCCCTCACGAGGGTGGCGCCCGGGAAACGCCACTTTCCCAACCGCCGACTGACCCGCGGAAAAAAAGACGGAAATCAGATGCTGAAGCCCAGAAAGAAAAACGAGCGTACCGGGGACGGTACGCTCGTGAAGGGGGGGCGGGGAAGAAAGGCGTCCGTGGATGGACACCCATCACCTGACGCGCAAAGGGGACGAAGCCGAGGCCCAGCGCCTACGCGCTTAGGCCAATATCCAGTCGAAAACACGCACAACCATCAAGGCTGTGCATAATCCCGGCCTCCGGGGGGCACGATGGTGGCATCCCCAATCGGCGACTGACTGGGGGTGGAGGTCAGCGGAATATAGGGTGGTTGGATGGTCGGCGGTCCTTGCAAGTTCTCGCCACTGGCTTGGATGGGGCCGGATTTGACTTGACGTAGAATGGCGACCACATCGCTGGCGGTAACGGGACGCGCATCAGGTTGGGTTGGCTGGAGTTGCTGGGACAGGTCGGGTCGTGCCGCCGCCAGACTCTGCAAAATGGCCGCCGCCTGGTCCGGCGCGGTTTTTACCGCCACCAGCGCGACTTGCTGGTACTTGACTGGGAACGCGCGAACCAACGCGTAAACGATGTTGGACGTGGATTGCGGCGTGCTCGCGACCACCGCCCGGATTATTTGATTGATCTCCCGCTCCTTCGTGCTGGGGTCAACTGCGGCCACGGCGATTTCTGGCGCAGCGGCCGGATAGGCCTTGGCCAAGGATGCCGATGCCGACGGCAACGCAGCTGGACGTAATTGGCCCACAGCAGCCAAGGCACGGCGCAGGACTTCCGGTTGGGTTTGCGCGTCTGCTGCACCCGTCAGGGCGACCAACTGGGCGGGCCACTGGGCCACCGGCGTCTTTTTTAATACCGCAGAAAAATCGGGGGACTCCGAAGCCGCCCCTAGAACATGGGCACCCGTCAAACTAACGGTCAGGAAGATGGCGAAGAATAATTTTTTCATTATCAGTGTCCTGGGTTGAAGGTAGCCGACGGGCGCCGTTTGCGCAACAGCAGCATCACCCCGAGTCCGAGACATCCGAGCGCCGCGGCTGTTGGTTCGGGGATGGCCTGAATTTCCATCGCAATATTCACTTTCGGGAAGTTGTTGTTGACCGACAATTGCCAGCCACTCGGCGTCATCAACCAGTAATCATCATAGCTGCTCCCCACCACCGGGGGATCATAAATATCCACGCCAGCGGTCCCTGTAGAATAATTAAAACGCAAGGCCAGCGTCAGTTCATTGGCCGGGATGTCCAGCCCGCCCGGCCAATCGCTCGAATCGAAGCGAATGGTTAACCGATCCGTGTTGGGCAGGGGATTGATATTATCGTAGGCGAATAGAACCGTGCCCGGGGTGGCGTAGCCGTTGAAAAGCGGACCGTCATTCAGATGGAGCTTCAGATCGATGGACAGATCCGTGGTGTTTTCCGCCCAATACTCGAAGCTGAAGGTACTGACAGACCGTTGGGTCCCGGCCAAAACCACCTGGTCCCCGAACCACACGCCGTCTTCGGCCAGCAGCCGCTGCACCAGATCATTTTTTGAGTTGTCGTAGATAACGTCGGCAACGAGTTTCGCCGGACAGGCGGTGGCAAGCACGACGCCGACGGCCAAGCTGGTTAGATATTTCTTCTTCACAAGACTGATTTTGAGGTAAGCCTAGAGATCGTTCCTTCGTCTGTCAAGATTTTTTTGAATTTTTTGTTGCCTGAATGACGGTGCCAGCGGCCGGTTAATCCCCGCCAATGCCGTTTAAGCATTCCCAAGACATGGAAGGCGAAACAGCGCCGAACAGCAACGCAACTTACTTATATCCCGCAGGTTACGCTAGTGCTGTCCGGCTTCATAGCCCATTACGCGGAGGATGCTGGAAAAAGCATTGTTCCTCCAGGCATTTTTGAGGCTCTCTTTCGGGAGGTTTTTCCTCCTCCATTCTTTACGCGTTGCTGTGGGCCTCGGGGGGGGGGCACGCAGGCTTCGCCGCGACGGCGAAACATTCACGCCCAAAGGGTTGTAGCCCCGTTAGCCGGGCGGGAAAATTCTATCCGGCAACCGAGTTGTGGGTCCGGGGCCCGGTAGGATCTGGGCTCGACGCCGTAATTACAGCGCCACACGCTTGAAACGGCGATGCCGTTCCGGATTTGGCGGTCCAGATAAGCGAAGAAAACATGTGGTGCATCAGCAGGTTGCTGATATTGCCGGTCGTCCCCAGGTTGACGTAATTCTTGGAAATGTCGGCGGCTCTGTTGAAGTGCCAGAGGTGGAGGCGACAACGAATTGCCAAAGCTGCCAGGCTCAAACAGGAACAACGGTCCCGATCCCCTGCAATAGCCAATCCGCGCTGGGTTGGCCGTACGGACGAAAAAAACCCCAGAATGCCCATCGCGGGTGTCGTCGGCAAAATTTCTGCCTGAACGTTAAAACGGCATTGAGATTAACCAAAACCACGTCACCGAATTTTGGCCCGATAAAAATGGCGGGCGCTTCCGGCAACATCCGTATTGGTATGACCAAAGCTTCCTGCCTTCAGGGTATTGGTAAGCAGCGGCGTCCAATGTTGCCAATTGGTGCTGGTTTCGATGGCAAAAGCGGCCGTGTCCGGACCGTGAAGCTCGAACCAAAAACGGCCTTCGGGGGTAAGTCCGCAGCGGGTAAAATGCAACGTCGGCAGAGAGACTGAAAGTTGCCAACGATGGGTTTGCGACACCTCCGGATCGGCGGAGGGCCGGAGCCAGTCAGAGACGTCTGCCACGGTCAACTCCAAGGTGTGCAGGCCGGAAGTCAGCAACGTCGGCACCACGCTCAAGGCGGGAGTTGGCGTGTTGGTGAACCAAACGCCGTCCAGCGACCAGCGATAGGTGAAAATTTCGGTTGGCCAGGGAATTGGCGTGACCGCGAAAACCACCGGGGTCGCATTGGTCAGCACCCAAAAATTCGTGGCCGGAGTGACGGCATCCCACCAACTGAGACGGGAATAAATGTGGCGCACGAGCGCTTCCCGGCAAACCTCGCAAAAGGGCACCTCGGGTTGCAGACTCCGCATCCGACAATCCGGTCGCGGCCGATACCATCCCGTGGCACTGTAATTCGCCCCGGCAAAGAGCCCGATGACGTCCCCGAAACCGGCCGGAGTGGGCACCGGCGTCGTTTCATCAATCCACTCGCGCCACTTGATCTGGGCGCGGTTGGTTTCCTGGGTGACATTCGGCGCCTCACCGAACAGGCTGGCCTCCAGACCTTCGCGCCCTTGGTCGTATTCATCACCGAGCCCGCCCAATAAATGGCCGGATTCATGCACGAAAATTTCCAGAAACGTGGGGCCGGTGGCCGCCAGCAACAGATTGGTGTTGGCGCCGCCCCCATCTTGATACGGGGTGTTCACCAAAACGATCGGGAACCGATGGGGATACGCATTCGTCGGAAAGTGGGCGTCAAGGAGTGTATTGAGACGGGCCCGGCCGCTGGCGGCCAGCCCCAACACCCAATCGGTCGGGCCAAAGGTGGCATCAAAATAGGTGTTCACCCAAACGGGGGGATTGAGCGCCGGTCGGTCGGCTCCCTCCTGGGGGGAACTGACGAAGACCGCATACGCATTGAAACCCGCAGCGTAACGGGAAAAAGGGTCCGTGTTCAACAGTCCGGCCGAAAATCCATTCCCCCAGAGTGCGTTGGTGCAATCCTGAAGAAACCGGTCCGTTTGTCCATGGGTATAACCTTCGGCAAAGAAGACCAAATTCAAGCGATTCCAGCTCGGCCCATCGGTTTGCAACAGATGAAGATCGGCGGCGCGGGTACCGCATGCGCCAACAGCAAGGGTGAGCCAAAAAACCAGCGTTCTCATCGCAGTTGGAGCCGAAAGTAGGCGGCCGGATTCGTCGGAGGCAACTCAATCTGCCAGAAGCGATTGGAGACCAGCGCTGCTGGTGGGACGACCGGATACCAATAAACGGGCGGCTGCAATTGGTCGGCCTGTACCAGTGCAAAAGTGTCGGCGGCGCCTTCCCACGACAAAGCCACGGCCGCCGATTCCGGCGACCCGGCATTGAAGTTAGGATTACGGAGAACAATGCGCAAAGGCGGCGGACCGGTCACCATCCGGGCGGCGGAGAATTCCGAGGTGTTCCCTTGTGCATCCGTGGCGGTGGCGGTGATCACCCATCCGGGCGTGACGGCTTGGGCCAAGGAGACCCGAAAAGCGTTACTGCACAGGTTGCCTGCGGTATGCGTCAAAGTGCCCAGATAAAATTGACCCTCACCGTAACCCGTCGGGTTCGGCGCGGGGCTGGCATAAAAGTGGAGTGCGTAGACCCGGTTCGGAGCGGAATTGAGATAGCCCTGGAGTACCAGCGACTGGCCGTCGGTGAGGGCGGAGGCGAGCACCGGATAATTTTGGAGCCGGTTGGCGCCCGTGTCCGTGTCGCACACATCATTGACGAGCACGGTTCGGCCCGCCGCTTTGACGCCCAAACCGATGCCCAGACCCGAATTGGAAAAGATGGCGTTGCCCACCACAGCATTCTTTTCTCCCGAACGGATGCGCACTCCCGAATAGTCGAAGGGAACGTTGCCAGCGTGGGCGATGATATTACCGCCCCCGGTAGCGGCATCCCCCACCGTGATATTATTACAAGCTTCCATTTCAATGCCGTGCGCGGCATTCCCCAGAGCCGCGCCGTCGGAACGCACGCCAATCTGGTTGCCCAAAATCCAATTATTGTGGGCGTTCGTAAGGTAGATGCCCGTTATTCCATTGGCCGAAATCAGATTGCCCGCCCCCGCCTCCATCCCCCCAATCCGATTATTCTGCGGAGATCCGGCCGCCCCTGGATTCAGGCCAATGCGAATGCCATCGGCCTGATTGCGCACTGCCACCATCCCCGAGGCATCGGTGCCGATAAAATTCCCGTAAAAGACATTATTGGAAGTCCCTCGGCCAGTCAGGCTGGCACCCATTTCGTTGCCGGACATGACATTGCCGCTGCCGGGACTGAAACCGCCAATGGCGTTGCCGCCCGCCTGATCCAGAACTAATCCGGCGATCTGGCGGCCCAGCCGGGTGGTGCTGGTCGGCCCGGTGCCGAGGTAATTGGCTTGGACCGAATTCGAGGACGCATTTTGCAGTACGGCGCCATAGAGATGATTACCCGAAAAAACATTGCCCGCGCCGGGGACACCGATTTGATTGTGCATCGCCCCGCTCAGCCAAATCCCGGCGATCCCATTGGATAACGGCGCCAGCCCATTACCGGCAACCCCGACCCAGTTCCCGCCGATCCAATTGCTGCGGGTGTTGCTCCCCAGGAGATAGACGCCCGATCCGGTATTGCCGGAAATCAGATTACGCGCGTCTGTTGCCGCACCGCCCACGATGTTGTTGCTGGCGGTCCAGAGACTGACTCCCGCCCCGCCATTCCCCCGCGGCTGTTGGCCGGTAAGGTCCGTGCCCACCCGGTTGCCGGTCACCCGGTTGGCCCAGGCGCCGCCAACCAAATCCACGCCATTGGAACGATTGGCTGAAATGAGATTGCCCTGCAGCCAATTCTGGGCGCCGCCCGCAATAATCACCCCGGAGTCCAGGTTGCCCAAGTGCGTTGCCTGTCCGGCGGCGTCCATGCCGATATGGTTGCCGGCCACGATATTATTGCTGGCGCCCCGGCCCCGGATGGCGACGCCTGAGGCGCCGTTCCCGGCAATAATGTTGCGCTGTTCCGGCGCGAGGCCGCCCACTTGATTGGCCACGCCGCCATTGATGTACACCCCTTCGTAAGCATTCCCCAACCGGGCCGTTCCCGTGACGGTGGTACCGATCAGGTTGCCCCAAATACGGTTCGATGCCGCTTGTCCCGTGTTATCAATCAGGAGCCCTTGGAATCCGTTTCCCGAGATGACATTGCCGGCGCCCACCTGATCCCCCCCGACCAGGTTATGGGCCGAACGGTAAATGCGGACCCCGCCAAATCCATTGGCCACCGCCGTCTGTCCGGTTGCATCCGTCCCAATCCAGCAAGCGGTGATGGTATTGCTGCTGCCACCGTACAATTCGATTCCGTAAGCCGGAAATCCTTGAATGATCAACGACTGGACCGTCACGCCGGAAGCCGTGATTCGCAATCCGGTGGTGTCGCTGGGAGCGAGATTGCCCGCGAGAATCACAATCGGTTGTCCTCCATAACCCGATTGCGTTCGACCATCCATCAACAGCGCCTCGGTAATGTTGGGCAGTGGCGAGAGCGGGCGGATATAGTGCGGTGGGGGCCCGGGCAGTTGAAAGTGAATTTGATCCGGGCCGGGGTGGGCATTGGCGTCCACGATGGCTTGACGGAGCGATCCTGGGCCGGAATCGCCAGTCTGACTGACGATGAACACCTCTGCGGTGGCCGGGACAACCGCCAGCAGCAGGAGCCCGATTCCCGCGGTCCCAAGCTGACGCCAACCAACCAGCCCCCGCCAGGCACAACCGGGATCATTGCCCCGGTGCGGGTGGGTGGACACACGACAGTCGCCCTGGCCGTGCTCCGCCTGGCGGGAACAGGGAAATTTTGCGGGGAAAAGGTCAGGCTGTATCATGGGCGGTGGATGGTAGCGGGCTTCCGACGCCATCGGCAACAATTGAGCACCGGGTCATCGGACAGTGGAGCAAAGTGGCATGGATCGGTCCGGCAGGGGATGGTTTATGTTTGCGGCCTCTGGCGGCGTCTCCCTATTTTGAGTCTTGTGAACAATACGCCATCCACACATTTGCCAAGGCGTAACTGACGGCGCCATCATGAATGTCCTGCGGGTTCACGCCTACCGGTTTAGCGGCCAACTGCTGGCGGTCAGTTTATTTGCGGGACTCGCCTTTGCGCCCTGGGCCTTTGGCACCACCCAACCGTGGTCGATTGCCACGCTCAATGTCCTGGGCACGTTGGCGGGAGCGGCCACGCTGCTCCGTTACGGACTGCAACCACGGCTGTCGGGGGGCCGTCCGGACCGGGTCGCCCGCATTTTAGCCGGACTTAATCTGGCCCTGCTCCTCTACGAAATCGTGGCGGCCATCAACGCTCAATCCCGCTATGACCATTGGACGCAAGCCTTCGTGCCCCGGGCCCATTGGTCAGGCCTGCCCGCCAGTTTGGATCCCGCGACGGGTTGGTTCTGGCTGTGGCGGGATCTGGCTTTGAGTGGATTTTTTTGGGCCACCCGCAGCTGGTTGTTGACGGCTGAAATGGGGCGGGGTTGGTCCAAGCGATCGCTTCGCCCGCGACCGGTGAATCGGTCCCGCCTGCGAAAGTTGATCTGGTTTGGTGTACTGAATGGGAGTGCGCTGGCTCTGGTGGGGCTGATCCAGCGTTATACCGCCGATGGGGCGCTGCTCTGGCTGGTCAAACCCGCCATCAACCAGGCGCCCACGGCCCAGTTTGGTCCGTATGCCTACCGCAGCAATGCCATGCAGTATCTATCCATGCTCTGGCCGCTGGGGCTGGGGCTTTGGGGCACCCAATCCACCTCCTCCCGAGTGCCGCGGAAGAAGGCCACGTCCTGGCTGTTACCGGGACTCTCGCTTTTTCTCATTACCTGCCTTTTCCTCTCCCACAGCCGCATGGCCGCATTGGTCGGATTGGCCGGTTGGTTGGCGGCTGGCGCGTTGATTGCGCCCCTGGCCTTCCGGCGTCAAATCCCCGGCGCGAAACTCATGTTGGGGGCGCTGCTCGCGGCCTTGGTCGCCGGTTTATGGGCGGGTCATGACTGGATGACACTGCGACTGGCGGGCGAAGGTTTGGCGGATCATGAACGATTACTGTTGCGCGAGGCGGGTTGGCGCATGGTCCGGGAATACCCGGTTTATGGCACCGGCCCCGGCACCTTTGCCATCGTTCACCAGTTCTATTTGGCCGGGCAAACGTGGTACGCCCAGATGCATTGCGACTATTTGGAAATTCTGGCGACGTTTGGGTGGATCGGCACCCTCCCCTTGCTGGGCGGTCTGCTGTTCCTGCTCATCGGTTTATTGATGGTGAAATCGCGGGACCGGCTGCTCGCGGGCTTTATCCTGATCGCCTTGCTGGGTTGTCTGGCTCACGCCAGCATGGATTTTCCGTTCCAAATCTATTCCACGACCCACCTGTTCGTCATCATCAGCGCGTTGGCCAGCACACTGGCTTGGACGGGGAGGCGCTTTGGCCTCCCGTTCACCTCAAAGGCACCCCGCGAACGCCCCGGTCCCGGCCAAGAGACGAATCACTTGTCAACCGCGTCCGCGATTAAAAATTCATCCCCGCCGGCCGATCATCCCGCCCCGTAGCCTTCCGGCGTTCCGTAGGCGTTCTTGGTGCTGTAATAATAATAGCCGCGCCCGCGGGAGGTGGCGACCCGGTTGATGACCAGTCCCCGGGGAGTGGCCCCGGCCCGTTCCAGAATGGTCATCGCGCGCTGAACCGTTTTTATCGGGGTGCGTCCGCTCTCGATGACCAACAGCAGGAACTTGGTATGCGGCAGGAGATTTAGCGTATCCGCCACCGGATTGATCGGCGCGGTATCCAGGATCACGCAGTCATAATGGTTCCCCGCTTCGTCCAACAATTGGGCGATCTCGGGCGCGTTAAGCGTTTCGGCGGGGTTGGTAATTTTGCTACCAGCGGGAATGACGCTCAGCTTTTCCACCGGACTCGTAGTGACAATATCGGCGAACGAGGCGCGTTTGAGCACATAATCCGCAACCCCCGGACGCGAGGCTGGCCAGCCAAAGGTCTCACTGACGGCGGGACGTCGAAAATCCAAATCAATCAACAGGGTGCGCCGTCCCTGTTGTGCCAGGGCAATGCTGAAATTGACCGCCGTAAAGGTTTTGCCTTCTCCGGCGACCGCGCTGGTGCAAATAATCCGCCCCGGATTGGCGGCCCCGTCAGCCAACAGGACTCCGGCGCGCAGGGTGCGGAACGCCTCGGCGGCCGGGCTGCTTGGATGATTGAGCATCACCAAGCGGGAACGTTCCCGTAGCACCGGACGACTCCGCGGCACCACCGTCAGCGCCGGCACCCCCAACAATAGTTCCGCTTCCTCCAGGGATTTAAAGGAGTGATCGAGTTGCCAGATCAGAAAGACCAGCCCAACCCCCAGCGCCAGTCCGCCGATGCCAGCGACCAGAATGAACAGGAGGGGGGGCGGTCCCGCCGGGAAAAAGGGCAAGGCCGCGGCTTCCACAATACTGAATGGAGAACGCTCAATGGTGGCGGTCAGGTCGGTTTCTTTTAACCGTTTAAGCACGGTTTCGTACAGCCCCCGATCTGTGTTCACCTCCCGTTGTAAAGCGGTTTCCTCCAAGTCCAAACGGTTGAGTTCCAGAATCTTTTGGCGGGCTGCGAGCAGAAAGTCTTTGGCTTCAGCTTCCCGAAGATCCAAAATTTCCGCTTGGAGTTGCAGATTGGCGGCGGCTTGCTGCACGGTATTCGAGAGGGTGGTCTGCACCTCGTTGAGGCGGGCCTGGGCGGCAATCATTTTCGGATACTTTGCCTTGTACCGCGTTGCGTATTCTTTCACGAGCAGCAGCTGGGTCCGGTAGAGATTTTCGGCATCAATGACTTCCGTGGCCGCCCGCACGGCGGGCAACGCGAGCAATTGGGCGATGTCGCCATTCGCGTCTTTCGTTTTCTCCAACTGCTGTTGGAGGGAAAGGCGTTGGGCGCGGATCTCGGAGAGCAACTGATTGTAAAAGGTGACATCCTGCTCCACCGAGGTGGCCCGGTCCCCGGTCGCCTTGGCCGCCCGTTGTTCCTGGAACGTATTTAGTTTCTGCTCGGCGGCCTGGAGTTTCTGCTTCAACTGGGCCGCTTCGTCCTCCAGCAGGCGATTGGCCTGCCGGGTTTCCGCCGTTTGCCGCTCGGCGGTAAGCCGGATGAATTCCTGCACGACCCCATTGGCGACTAATTGCGCCGTCTTCGGGTCCGGGTCCAGGGTGGTGACCTCGATCAAGCGCGTGTTGCGGCGTAATTTTGCCTTGGTGGCCCGGGCCAGTTTAGCTGCTCGCGCTTTGAGAAGCTCCGCTGCCGGTTCATCCGCCGCCGCCTGATTGGTTGAGGCGAGCGTCGCGGCCACCCGCAGCATGACTTCCTGGCTGACAATTCGTTGCGCGATCGTGTTCAGCGCGTCCGCGCTCGCCAGATCGAGCTTGCTGACGTCGTCAATCTTCACGATGTTAAGCGCCTCCCGGCGCACCTCCACGAGTGCGGCAGCCTGGTACTGCGGCACGCGGTGACTGACGTACCACCCTCCGCCCAGCAAGCCCAACCCCAAACCCAGGACCGGAATATACCAATAGACCAACAACCGACGTCCCCAGTCCACCAGATCAACGATCCCGCGATCGGGACCGCCATAATCTCCGTAGCCGCCGTAACCCCCATAACCACCGTAGCCGGTTGGGGGCGGGGCAGGCGGGCGGGCGTCAGGCGCTCCCGGCGCGACCGGGCCGGAAGACAAATTAGGATCGTTCATGGTTAAAATTCAAAGAATACTCCAGCGGTGACCTATTCGAAAATCTCCGACATCGCCACATTAAACTCGACGGGGTTATTAACGGGCGCTGCGGCACCCGCCGCCAAGGATTGAAGGAACCCGGCGACCCCGGGGCAAGACAGCCAAGCAATCATGGTTACGGTTAGGTGTTGAAAAAGCTGCGGCGTCCCTCGGCTGGGTGGCGATCCCATGCTTCCGCGGTTCCGTTTTCCGGTCACCACAAGCTTTCCTCGACGTTGATCACATCGTTGGCTTGCACCTCAAAAATCTGCGCAGCGGAGGATTTGGCCATGGCGCGACCATCCACTTTGATGACGCGCTCCTGGTCGGCTTCCATGCGTTTGACGGTGATGCGCCGGGGTTCGCCAATCCGGGTGTACCCTCCGGCCATGGCGATGGCCTGCAATAAATTGAGCCGTTCATTGGCCGGAAACAAATACACGCCGGGATTCCGCACCTGCCCCAGGACCGTGATCCGGGCGCGATTGTACTCGATGATATTCACCCCCACCACGGGATCCACCAGATAATCTTCCATATAGGCTTCCCGAATCCGCTGCGCCGCTTCGGTTTGCGTCAAGCCACTGATGGCAATGCCAAACACCAGGGGCATGTCAATCTCACCGTTTTGATTGATGCGGGTGCGCGTGGTCAAATCGTCTTCTCCATAGACCCGCACTTCCACCTGGTCGCCAATCCCCAGGCGATAGTTGAGGTTGGTGAGTGCCGGAACCGCCGCCACGGTTTCATCCGCTCCCTGAGTCACCTGTGGGTCCGGCCCGGCCGGGTGGGCGGCGGGTGCATTGGTGGATTGAGCCCATCCCACCAACCCCCAACCGCCCAGAGCCACAAGACTCAGGAGTGTTTTCAAGCGCTGATGTTCTCGCCGGAAGCGGCCCATTAGGTTGTCATCAAGCATAGACATGGGAGATATGAGGATTAAAATCGGTAGGCAAACGACAACTCAACGACATTACGAGTGATCGCCTCAGTGATCGCGCTGGAGGAACGGTCGCGATGACGGTACTGCAGCCGGGCTTGGGAACGCGGGGACACCTGGTAGCCGATCCCCGTCGCAACCTCCCAGAAATGATAGGTGCCGCCGGACGAAGCGCCGGAGCGAACCGCGGTCTGCCGGTTCCCCCCCACCCAGCCACTGCCGGTGAGCGTAAAACGGCTGCTCAGATGATGTTCGCCCGCCACCCGCAACTGGGTCGTCTGATCGAATTGCCCCACCGTCCAGTAGGAAAGCCGTTTATCACTGGAAAATTCCGCCAACAACCTGGTTTTATCCGAAGGAGTGTAATTCACCGCCACCGCCCCCAACGGAGAAACTTGGTCGCGGTCGCCCCCGGAAGATTTGACGGAAGTGAACTGCGCACCCGCGCGCAGCGTGAAGAGCCATTTTTCTGAAGGACGCCAGCGTAAATTCGCCGTCGGTTCATGAATGTGGCTGTCGGCCTGGGAGCCCGACGATCGCGCCGTCTCCACGTCCCGGTAATGGTAACCCAGCCCCGCCGCCAGGGTCGGACGCGGGAGTATTTCGGCCAGCAATCCGCCCGCGTACTCGAGGGTCGCATAGGAAGTGACTTTCATGTCATCGCGGCGACCGTCCACACTCAGCCGGGTCTTTTCCCCCAATTCACGCGCCACTTTCACTTGGGAGAGGTGCTGCCGCCGTTCGGGTCGGCCGCTTTGTGAGATGCTCGGGTCGGCCGTGTCCAGATATCGGTGCGACATATCAAGCCGGGAACGGCCGCGCACCAGGGTGAGACTCCCGTCGGCCGCGTGATCCCAGCGGTCGTATTGGGTTTTACGGAAGTATTGATAGCGCCGGGGCGCATAGCCTAATTCCAACGCATTCCCTTCCGGTAGATTGACCGGCTCCCAACCGAGGCTCAATTCCGGCATCAGAAAACCATAGCCATCGCCCACCGCGTTTTTGCGCTGCACGAGATTGTCATCGTAAGCAATCCCCGCCGTGGCGCCGGGTCGCAGGCCCCAGTCCTGCCCCAGCGCAATCCCCGGCGAGCGTGGCGGCGGCGCCAAACGGAACATATCCCAGGCACTCTCGCTTCGGGGCCGGCCCGTTTCGGTCGGCGCCATACTTTCCGCCAGACGCGTCCCCAGGGTGTCGGGCGGCGCCGCACTGGGCGAGTCGGCTTGAAGCCCGGCAGACATGGCGAACAGCAGCAGGCCAGACCACAGTACCCAACGAGTTCGACGCATAATCAAGGTCGCCAGCGTATCGGGAATCCCGAATGTATCGCAATGATTATCTATTAAACCCTCGCATAAATTCAAAGCATCCCTCTTTTCCGCTTGAGCAGCCAAACGAGGCGGCGCCTCGATGGTGTGGCAGCCTGGCAATGCAAAAGCAGAGGCCTGTTCGCGTGGAAGTGCCTCCAGCAGAAGCAATCTACCAGTGTGGCGCCAGCCCGGGGCAGTGCCTCGGGCTGAGTGCGGCCAACGCCAAGCCGTCAAGCCCCACACCTGAAGCACCAACCTACAGACGCCCCAGATTTCCCAGATTATTCCGGTTTCCCATCGGCGCGAATCGGCGCCATCTGCGGACCAAAGCATTTTTGAGATAGCTGCTAAACTCATCCCCGGCTCCCCCGCAAGCTTGGGATAAGGCGTTGGCACCGGGGGCGCAAGCAGCTCACGGCTTTCGCAACGGCCTGCGCCCCCCCAAACTCACCCCTTCCGCATGCCTCGGGAGCCATCTCACGCATCAGGCCTTAATAAACTTCCGTCCGCCAGACCTTCTGCACCTGAGTCAGGGGGCACGGCGAGAGCTTCGGCAGCGCCATCGGCACACCCCATGGATTCACTTTTTCGGGCAACCGGCCGAGCTGGCGTTGAGCCCAAAGGGGGCTTATTGACGCGGGTCTCCATCCGGGGACTGGACCTGTGGACGGCCCGCTCCTGGTGATTCCCGGGGATGACGGCAGCGGTGCCTCGAGAAGAATCTTCCGCCAAGTTCGGTTGATATTCCGGTAATAACTGGCCCAACTGGCTTTTAATTTGTTCCGGGGAATAGTGTTCTATCCATGCCTGAAGTTCCTGAAACCGTTCGGAAATTTTTTCCCAGGAGGTCGGCGGAGAGAGCAGGCGGAAGATTTTGGAATGATGGGTGGGCGCCACAACCTCCGCCGAATAATTCAATTCCTCGCACAGCTTTTCTCCCGGGCGCAAGCCAACAAATTCAATCGGGATATCCTCCTCCGGGCGCAAGCCTTGCAGGCGAATCATCTGCCGCGCCAGATCCACAATTTTGATCGGTTTCCCCATCTCCAACAGGAAGATTTCTCCGCCCTGTCCCAAGGCGGCGCTCTGCAGTACCAACCCCACGGCTTCGGGAATGGTCATGAAGTACCGGGAAATGTGCGGATGGGTGACGCGCACTGGACCGCCCTCGGCAATCTGCCGCTGGAAAATGGGGACGACGCTGCCGGAGGAGCCGAGGACATTGCCAAAGCGCACCGCCATGAAACGGGTGTCGGTATGGTTATGCTGCTGGAGGGCTTGCACGTACATTTCCGCCAGGCGCTTGCTGGCGCCCATGATACTGGTGGGATTGATCGCCTTATCGGTGCTGATCAGAATGAAGCGCTGCACTTCAAACTGGGCGGCCAGCCGGGCCAGCCGACTCGTCCCCAGGGCGTTGTTTCGCAGTGCTTCCCCCGGCTGCATTTCCATCAGGGGAACATGTTTGTGGGCGGCGGCATGGAAGATGACTCTCGGGCGAAACCGGCTCAACACTTTCGTTATTCTTGGCTCGTCGCAAATGTCGGCGACAATCGGGCGAATCCTTGCCGCCTGGCCCGCGCCGATGAGTTCCTGTTCAATGGAAAAAAGGAGGGTTTCGCATTGTTCAATCAGGAGCAATTGCCGGGGTTCAAAAGCGACGATCTGGCGGCAGAGCTCGCTGCCAATGCTGCCTCCGGCACCGGTAACCGCCACAACTTGGTCCTTGAGCATTTGTTTAATCCCGGTGCAATCAATCGCCACGGGTTCCCGGCCGAGCAGGTCCTCAATTTGCAGGGGACGAACTTGGGCGGGCGTGTATTCACCGGCCAGCAGCCCTTTCAGTGAAGGAACTGTATCCAGGGTGAAACCGCGACCTTCGAGTTTTTTGACAATGGCTCGAATCCGGCGGCGCGCACTGGTGGGCAGCGCAATGATGATCCGTTTTAGGTGCTTGGGGGCGCGGGGGCCCGTGAGCCAGTTGACATCACCCCGGACCGGGATTCCATGGATGCGACTGCCCCACTTGGAGCGGTCATCATCGAGAAAAACCAGCGGCTCCAAACCATAACGGGGCTGCGTGAGGAGTTGTTGCGCCAGATACGCCCCGGCCTCGCCGGCGCCCACAATGGCCACCGGCTCCATTTTACGGTTGCTAGCGACCGAAAAACGTTCTCGCCAAGCACGCATGAGGTAGCGAAACCCGCACAGCAACAAGCCAAATAACAGCGCATCGAGCACAATCACGCCGCGCGGCGGAGCGGAGGCACCCAGGGTCAGGCTCCAGAGCGCCCAATTGCCCAACAGGACCGTAAAGGTTACGCCCCCGACCCGTTTGAGATCGGGAGTCGAAAAGAATGTTAGCAGACTCTGATAGTGTCCCCACAGCAACAAGGCACAAAATTTCACCCCCAGCACCGAAAGCAACAGGCGGAAAAATTCTTCACGCTGGGGATTGGATTGGGCAACAAAGTCGAAGCGCAACCAATAGGCGAGCCACAAAGACATCACCGCCAACGTCAGGTAAATAGCAGTTAACAGGACGTTCCGCGCGAGCCGATTTTGATGGAGTAACGGCGGGGAATGCCCACGCGCTTTTTTCTCGGTTTGGGGTAGGGTTGTCATGTCCACTGATGCCGGTCTGCAGGCGAAAACAGGATTATAGGGAGCGCAAATTCACGGATGAGTCAAATCCGCAACGATGTGACCAGCGGCCCGAAGCCCCAGCCGCTGAAAGCCGGAGTGCGGCGCCTTGAGATTTTGTGGGTAAGCTGCCGCCCTCCCGCGGCAAAGGGAAGGCCGCGACGACGCTGGATGGCATTCATGACGGCTCATGTTTCCGGATAAAAAACCGTATAACAACCGCTTGATACCGTATACCAATCATAAACTGGCGGCGCACAGGGCTTCGATGTCAGACCGCAGTCAGCCCTGGGTGGCCCAGTCTTGTTTCTGTTTGCTGTTAAGCGCCTAGCTTTGTCTTTGATTGTCGTCCGGTCAAATATAAATTCCCCAACCGGTTCGAGCTTCGACCGAGACCTGGACGACCGACGTTATTCTCGCAGTCGCAAGCATTACTGACGTGGCCCATCAGTTTTCCGTCAGCGTCCAGCTAAACCCAGCCCTTCATCCGGTACACCCACCACCCAATTTTTTCGTGCAGGTAAAGGGCGAAAAAATCCAGCCGCCCCTGTCGGGGGATGACACTAAAACGATTTCTTCGAGGAACACCATAGACTTGGTAATCGCACGGGTAAGGGAGCGGGCGCAGCCCTTGTTTTTCAAAAACGGCCCGCGACCGGGGCATGTGGAGCGCCGAAGTCACCAGTAATGGACGGCACCAATCGTGCGCCGCCAACAGCCGCCGGGCTGCCACCGCTTCATCGTAGGTGTTGCGGCAGACTCCCAAGTTGGTAATCACCGACGACTCGGGAGTCATTTGCTCGATCCACTGTTGCACCACCACCGCTTCTGGAACATCCGGGTCGTGCTCGTTGGCCCCGCTACCGCCCAATATCAGCGTCCGACCGGGATATTGTTGTGCCAAGACCATCCCCGCCAGAATGCGATCACCCGCCTCCCGGATCGTGAACCCCAGCGGATCCTGACGCGAGACGGTATGTCCACCGCCCAGGACAATGATGCAGTCAAAATCAGTGGCGGCAACGGGTACCGTTGCTGCTTGCAGGGCCTGCTTTTTTTCCGCGGCCCCGATGAGCACATCGGCCAGGGGCAAGCTGCCCGCAACGGACAACAAGCATACTGGAACTGTCAGAATCAACGCCATCTGGCGCTGCCGTCGCCACAACAACAGAATGATGGTAAGCACCATTAACGTCCAAATGGCGCCGACCGGCTCCGTCAACGGTATTAAAATTGCCTTCATTGTTGCACCGTCCGCCGCACAATTTCGCTCACCCGCTCCAAGTCCTGATCCGTCATTGCTGTGCCGGACGGCAAACACAGACCACGCTCGAACAGCCTTTGACTAACCTCGCCGCCCCGGCAACGCAGGCCGCGGAAGACGGGTTGGAGATGCATCGGTTTCCAGACGGGACGCGACTCGATATTCTCCGCCTCCAATGCCAATCGCACCGCCTCGGCGGTGACGCCACAGCGGACCGGGTCCAATTGAATCACCGTCAACCACCGGTTCGCGCGACTGTAACCGGCTTCGGGCATAAAACTAATTCCCGGCAAATCTCCAAGCTGCTCCCGATACTGTTGGAAAATTTCTCGTTTACGTCGCACTCGCGCATCCAAGACTTGCAATTGTCCCCGACCGATTGCCGCCACGATGTTGCTCATCCGATAATTGTAACCGATTTCGCAATGCTCATAATGCGGTGTGGGCTCGCGCGCTTGCTGGGAGAGTTTGCGGGCATGCTCGATTAAAGCTTGGTCATGACTCGCCAACATACCGCCACCCGAGGTGGTGATGATTTTATTGCCGTTGAAGGAAAACACCGCGGCACGAGCATCATGGCCAGCATGTACAGACGCCCCGTCCGTTTCAGTGTAGAGAGCGCCCATTGCTTCGGCGGCGTCAGCAATCACCGGTACCGCATACTCTGCGCAAATAGTTGAAATCTTCGGCAAATTGGCACACTGCCCATAGAGATCCGTAGGAATAACTGCTTTAGGCAATTTACCTCTTTTAGCACATGCGGCTAATTCTTCGGCCAGTAAATCAGGATCCATATTCCACGTTGCTTCGTCGGCATCAATAAATGCCAACGTTGCGCCTTGGTAAACCGCCGGACTGACGCTCCCAATAAACGTCAATGTAGAAGCCAGTACCTCGTCGCCAGGACCGACGCCCAACTCACGCAAGGCCAGATGCATCGCCGCCGTCCCACTGGCGAGAGCCAGACAATGCGGAATGCCGGTGTACTCCGCAAACTCGCACTCAAACGCATCCACCATCGGCCCCAGCGGTGCAATATAATTACTGGCAAACGCCTGCTGTACGAAGACGAGTTCCTCCCCGCCTAAATGAGGAGGCGAAAGAAATAAACGGCTTAATTTTGAACTGGTGGTCACACAACAAAAGGGTTGACGGTTGGCAACGATTTCATGACTAACCGCTGCGTGAAAGGAAGACGGCCAAAATCATTTGTCGGTATCGGGTGACGGCAACACCAACGACGGCTGGCATTGATGGCAGAGACTTGGAAGTAATGTACGAAGAATCCAACGCAGGTCCTCACGTAAAGAAATCTTTTTCAAATAATCCAGATTCAGTTGCACCTTGGCGGGATACAGCACTTGATCGTTGTAAGCCACCGGATCGCGGGCGGCTGCCAGCAACTGCTCCTCATCGCGAAAGGCCACTGTGGCTGGACCGGTAATGCCGGGACGCAATTCCAATAACCGGGCGGCCTCTCCCTGTAAACGATCGGCGTAACCGGGCACATCGGGTCGGGGCCCCACCAAGCTCATTTGACCGACCAGGACGTTGTAAAGCTGTGGCAATTCATCCAGCTTAAAACGTCGCAGGCACCGGCCCACCGGTGTTATGCGCACATCGCCTGCTACGGTGATTGTTGACGTGGATTGCCGACGGTTCGTCATCGTGCGAAATTTGCAGACCTGAAACAGCCGCCCTTGGCGACCTACCCGAGGTTGCCGAAAAATCACCGGCCGACCATCCACCACCCAGATCAGCAACCCCAACATGACCAACGGCATCAGTAAGATCACCATTCCCACCAACGCGACGGCAAAATCAAAGCCGCGCTTGCCGTACCGTGCATAAAAGCCTGCTGACCTCATCTACGGCTAATACTAAGTCAATCCCAGTTCTTGGGTAAAGGTGCCTGCAATGGAGTTGAATCGAGCCAGTTGCAGCAGTTTTTCAATTTTAATCGGATTGCCGCGTCGCCCCACCATTTGCTGCCAATAATAGAGACGCGATCGCAAGCGGTTGATTCGGGTCGGCAGACCGGCGTCAGCAGGGTCCAACTCATAAGGGTGCAGATAGAAGATCAATGGCCCCTGACGTTGCGCGCGAGTAATAAATTTTTTCAACAAGGCAAAGGGCAGCATCCGCAGGTAGCCGCCTCCGGCGATGGGCAGATTGATCCCCGCGCAGCGGAGCGTTGCGGGCGGAAATTCCCAAAATCCGGGACGAATCTCGTGGGGAAAGGTCGGCGCGTCAGGAATTCCGTATAACCCGCGGCGGATCGGAAAAATGCTGGCATCATAACGCAACCCATGTTTTTGCAAAATGTCCAATGCCCAGAGCGACTTTCGGGTAATGGACCAATACGGCGCCCGATACCCCCAAATGCGCTCGATGCCAATACCGCGTAGGATGTCCAGTGACCGCAACAGATCCTCTTCAAATTCGGCCGGAGTGAGTTGATAAACCAACCGATGCCGATAGGCATGAATACCAACCTCGTGCCCTTGCCGCTCCATCTCGCGGATCAGATCGGGGTAAGCTGCCGCCACCGGGGTCAGAATAAAAAAGGTCGCCTTACTATTATTACGGGCGAATAGCTCCAGGCAGCGGAGTGTATTGGGTAACACACTGGCATCGGGCGGGCGGTCGTGTTGTCCGGTTGCGGCGGCCTCAGAAAACAGGTCCACCGACGAGGTGAACCAGTCCTCCACATCCACCGTCATGACGAAAGCTCGGCTCACAAATTATCCCAGTCAGCCAGCGTTTGATACCACCCGGCCAATGTGCGCCAGGCAGGAGACAAAGAGTGTTGTGGGTTGAACCGTGCTACGGAATAAAACCGTTTCAACGGCAGCCAATCCGGAACCATCCAGAACCCCGCCCGCTGTAGCACGACAGCGAAACGGGGCGAGCTGACTACGGTGGCCACGGCCTCCGCCTTTTGATTTTGCGCCAGCCCAACCAAGGCGTGGAGAAGATCTGCAACGTACTTCTCCTCCGCGACGAACAAATCCATCAGGTAATATCGGCGCGCTTTTTCACGATCGTCCAGCGTGGCCGCCGCAAAACCGATCAACTGACCGGCGTGGTCATGCGCTTCCAACAGTTGGTATTGACGCGTCGGCGCCTGTAAGAACCGCCACCGCAGCCAATCCGCACTGCGCTGCAGAAGTAAACCAGGGAAGAGCTGCACGTGGCGCGCAATCAGGGTTGAGATTGCGGCGGGAACGGTCGTGGTTTTGCGAACTGACGTCTCGTTTGTCCGAGGAATTGTTTTTACAAGAGTTTGAATGGCGCTCCCCACCGCGCCCGCCAGATGCCCTAGCCCCGGCATCCATTTTCCACCGAGGGCCATCCCATCCACCGGACGCACCAGCAACGCTCGCCGCCCCAAATCCGTATAGCCGAACTTTAGGAATCCAGGACGTGATCTTTCATTGGGCATCGTGGTCACGAACGCGGCCTCGCGCCGCCAAGCTTCAGCTTCGCAGGCTGTTACCAATGCGGAGAAAACTCCCCGGCGTCGAAAATCTGGATGGACCGCCACCCCGGTTAGCATGGCGCCGGTAACCGCCACGGCACCGTCTCGATACGGGAAAAGTTCCATGGGCTGGACGCCAACAATCTGGTCGTCCACCTCGGCCACCATGCCACCGTTGACGGCGACCGGGCAGCCAAACGACCACCAATCGTAAGCCGGAGCCGGGGTTGCCGCCTCGCCATACGTCGCTTCCAAAACCCGTCGCACTCCGGCAGCGTCCCCAGGTTGAAAGGGGCGCACGCGTAAGCTTTCCCTAGCCATCAAGTTTCCAATTTCCAGGCCAGCTCGTCACCCGCTGGAAGGTCCATCAGCAGCGTGAACCGCCGACCGTCCGACAATTCCACGTCAACCGGCACCTGTTTCAAATCCAGATCGCTGGCGTTCGTCACACGCAGACCGTCCGGAGTGGTGGCGACCCGCACCCGGCCAGTTTGCGGGCTCAATACTTCGCGCCAGTATTTGCCAATCCCAAAAACCGTGTTGATGTGCAAATCGCCATGAAATTGCTCCAAGGCATGACGCAGGGTGTATTCGGTGAAGCGCGTGCAGGCGTAGCCATCGAATTGGCGCAAATGCTGATGACACATGAACACCACCGGAATCCGCCGCCGGTGCGCTCGATGAATCCAAAACAAATTCATGGCCACATGATAGAGGTGCTGCGGGTCGCCCGGATACCGCTTCGTCAGTTCCACGGCGGCGGTCGTGGGCGGATGGTGCGGCGGTGGCTGCAACAGGACATTGTGACGCGTGCGCACGTTGGAATCGCTCAAGACCTCACAACCCGCCGCTTCCATGGCGGCGGCCGTAAAGCGGTCGTTGGTGCGGTTGGGCATGGCCCAACTGCGGGGGGTAAAGTGAAAATACTGTTCAAACAGTCGTCGCGCTTCGAGTGCGTTGTCCCGCTGCTCGGCAAAAGAGCTGTGATCAGCAGTCAGCCACGGGTACACCCCCGCCCCCATTCGCGCTTTGGGTTTCCAGCCGTTCTCCAGTGCCCCGGCGGTGTCGGTTCCGTAATGCAAGTGGCCGTGATTTCCCAACTCCAGCAAAAACCGCTTGTTGGAGCGGAAGGGATAGACACACGCATGACGCAACTCGACGTGATCCTGCATCCAGCGGATGAACGTCGGGATGCGGGCCGCCCCGCGATCCGCGCCATAGTGTTCGCCCCATTGACGCGCCGCCGCCTCATCCAGGGAAAGACGCGAGGAGAGATAAAGTGTCTGCGGTATGCGGTACCGGGCCGCCAGACTTAAGGTCACCTCCAAGCCCTCGATGGATTGGAGGGTGGACTCGTCGTATAAATCCATGTCGCCGCGCCATGCAAAAGCGGACTGGCACGCGCCGGGATAGCGCTGAATGACCGCGCGTTGGATCGTAGCAGTGCCGCCAGTGCGGCAGTTCGCATAGTGAACCGTCAGGTTCTCCCGAAAGTGTCCCCACTCGACCAGCAGTTGGAGGCTTCCGGGGCCGGACGCCGTTTTCACTTGGAAATCCAGATCCACCTCATGGACTTCGCCCGATTCGAGGCGAGGCAACATGGTGATCTGGTTTTGGCCACAGCACCATGCTGGCGGCACCTGCAAAGTTAGACGGAGTCCGGTTTGCGTCGGAACAATCGTATGATTGCCGATCAGTAAGCGTAGGCGGAACTGCCGACCCACAAGCAACGCGCCTAGTTCATATCGAGGCATGCGCGCTGTGAAGGGACCGATCAAGTTGAGCGTTAGTTTCGGATGCGTTGAGGGAGTCGGATAGCCGGCGGCCAGACCGCGGGTTGTGCGCCCATTTGCCTGACGCAGACCAATGGAGTCAAGAGGCGTGTAGGTGGTCGCCAACAAATGCCGCTCCAACTTGGTTACATACAACTCCAAACCCAAAAGAATGGCGAGCACGACGGCTACGCTCAACGGCTCAGCCCCGGCAAAATACAACGCGAGCAATCCGGCCAGTGCCATGACACTTTCCACGGCCAGCCGAGACCAGCGGATCTTTTTGACAAAAAACTCGCTGAAGACATTGGCGAGGTAGTTGATCCAACCCCACGGACCCCGATACAGAAAGACCAGACGAACCCCAATCACCGGCGCCAACAGGACGACCGCCACCAGATAAAAACCGATCTGCATCAGATGATTTCGACTGCTTTGATGGCGCGATCCTTCCCGCTGGCCACTTGCTCAATTCGCGTCATGTATTGTTCTAAAATGTTATCTAACAAAAGCGTTTCCCGAGCGAACCGCCGCCCGTTTTCACCCAACTGCGGTAGTTCGTGCGGTGCCGCCGCCGCACGCGCCACCAAACGAGCCAAACCTTCGTGATCCAGGCTGCCCACTACCCACCCTACCTCGTGACGCCGAATCAACTCTCCCTGCATTCCATCCAGTGCTGCCAAGATGGGCTTTCCCGCACCCATGTAATCCACCAACTTGTTCTCAAAGTAAATGTCAATGAGCGGACTTTTGAATAGAGTCATCAGGGCCACGTCCGCCGCCGCCAGAATCGTGGGAACCTGGGACTTGGGCACGGGGTCGTGGAAATGGATGTTCGTCAACCCCAGGCGGGCTGCCAGCGCCATGACGGCCCGCTTGCGTTGCCCCTGACCAAATAGGTCGAATCGAATGTCCGGGCGGTCCCGCAGCACCTGCGCCGCCCGCACAATCGTATCCACGGCGGTCACTTCGACATGCGTGCCGGTATAGACTGCCACCAACTGGTCGCCCCAGCCGAATTGTTGTCGCCATTGGGCGCGATCTCCCCCGACCGTTAAGCAGGCTGTCGCGTCAAAGCCATTCGGAAACACATCGATTTTATCGACGGATACGCCCTTGCGCACCAATACTCTTTTGATGCCGGGAGTCAGGCTGACGATGCGACCGGCACGGCGATAAAGATAATTGGCGACCCGATGTAATGGCCACGCTTGCAACGGCGAGATGGCTTGCTTGACAACCAGCGCATCGGGCCAGAGATCGCGAATTTCCAATAGAAACGGCGCCCGCCAATAGCGGGCGAGTCGTTCTGCCACCACGCCGGTAAACAGCGGTTGAATACTGCCGAGCACGAGGTCCGGCCGCGGAAGGTCTTTTCCGCAGCGATAAGCAGGCAACGTGAACCCCAGATAGGTGCTCAGTCGCGCTCGCAGTCCGCGTCGCAGCCGGCGTGGCGACGACAGCCGATGCACGGTCCAGCGCCCTCCTCCTGCAAACGATTCTTCTTCGATCGGCTCCGATTGTTCATTATAGACGTTAAAATCTGTTGCGACGACATGAACTTCATGACCGGCCTGAGCCAAGTAACGCATCAATTTGCGCGGCGTCGCCGGCCCCGGCGCCTTCGGTCCGGTAAAAAACTGCTGGTAATAATGAAGAATCACCTGTCGCCTTGTTATACCACCCACTTTCAAGTGGTTCTAGCCATCGCAACCCGATGAAAAAAGCCTCGTGACTATCCGATCAGCTGACTATGGCTTAGCCCGAAATCTCAAAACGTGCGGTCACAATGGCACTGGGTAGATGTCCGGCTTTGAAAGCTCGCGCTCGAACCGTCCCCGTCCGGTTTAGACTCAACTTGCCGGTATATGCTTTGGAGTCTTCGGTGGGATCGCTTTCATCCATTGTAAAGCGGATCATGGTTACTCCTTCATGAGGGCAGTGGATCTGAACGACCACCGTTTTTTCAAATTTTCCTCCTGCTGGTTCAATCATCGGGCTGGTCTCTTGTGCCTGGCAATATTCTTGCGCAACTTCATCCACAAGGAGCTGGTCAGAGCCCCAAGGCATACGCGTGGTGCGGATGACGCGCGCGGGTTGGCCGACGACGGTTGCCAGAGGGGGCACACTCCGGTTAACCAATGCCCCAGCACCGACGCTTGCATAAGGTCCAATTTCGGTATCACCCCTGGAGAAACCACCCAACAAAATTGCGTTACATCCCACATAACTGCCCTTGCGCAATACGAGCTTGGTGTTTGAACTTCGGGGCCCATGACAGGCGAAGGTTACTCGATAGCTGATAGTTACATCGTCCTCAATCACGGTTCTTTGTGGATGCATATCATCCATATAGACATGCATCCCGATAAATACATTCCGGCCGATTTGAAAACCAGCCAACCGATATCCCATGATCCGCAGCCAATTGAACGGGACAAACGGGAGGACGGAAGCGCATAGTGTTTTACGCACCAACCGCCAAACCAACATTAGCGGACCGCTGCGCTTCAGCCAGGCCGGCAACGGTTTATGAAAGAATTTTCGACTCAATTTTTCAAGTAAGCTCAGCGCAACCTACTGTGAAACGCGTCCGCCACCACGCATTGATTTCCGCGCCGGTGGCACACCATGGTTTGCGCGCTGCCAAACGTTTGAGCAACTCCTCATACACCCATTGCCAGTCGGCATACTCCGGTTCGTTGAAGTAATTATTGTGCCAGAGCAGCGACACCAACCCACCTTGCTGAACAACCGCTTGCACCGCTTCCCACGCCTGCGCCAAGGCCCGCTCCCCGGACAGTCCCAAGTATCGAAACAAGGTCACATCCATGACGGTGAGCGGTAATTCCAATAAATCTCCTGCGCCACTCGCACCTGTGGCTCTGCCACCAGCCACGCCGACGAAAAAAGGGAAGGGTACATCGTGTCGGCACCCCAACCGGTCCGCCCAACCATAAGTGGCGTCATAGGCCAGTCCGGCCTCCCACTGCGCCCGCCAGGTTGCCGCACCACTGAAACGCAACAAATGATTTCGAATGCCCACCGGCTGGACTCCAAAGACGGCGGCCACGGCATCACGACTCTCCCGGTACGCCGCAGCGTTGTTGAACCGATAATACCCGCCGTGCAGCCCAATCTCATTACCGGTGCGGAGCAGGAGTTGGACAATCGCCTTTATTTCCGGATCGGTAAAGGCATAGCGGGCGCCTTGTCGCGCCCAATACTTGTCATGAAGGAGAAACCAGGTGGATCGAAAACCGTAGCGGGATTCGATCGCCACCAAGGTTTCAAAATCTCGGATGGCTGGTTTCGGACGGAAGAGCGCTCGGCCCATTCGCCGTAATGCCAAACCGATACTACCGCGTTCGCCGTTGAGCAGCATCCGCCGGATATGGTTGCCATCCGCCAACAACCGGAACAGTTCCCGATCATGAATCTGATCCACATCATGCGACAGGAAAAGAGCGAACGGAGCGTGCTGCGGCCAGGGAGATAAACTCATGCTGAACGATGACTTCACTGGATCGCTATTGCCTCGTTGAATGGCTTATCATGAAGCACTCGGAGATTACTTCTTTCCTCAGCTGCGGTGACTGTCGCCTCATCTTACAAAGGAGAAGCATGAAACATCACCAACATGGTCATGCACGCCGCCACCGAATTATAGATTCGCCACTTGAGCGCGCTCCGCCATCCACTCCATGATGCCCGCGGCACGCTGGCGAATATCCCGATTGGCCGCGTGCGCCCGGGCGGCCGCTCCAAGCCGCTGCCGAAATTCCGGTTCAACTTGGAGTCGTCGTACGGCCGCCGTGATGGCCGCAATATCATTGGGCGCTACGCAAATTCCCGTACGTCCGTGCTCGACCAGTCCCTGATTAAATTCCGCATCCGTGACAATCACGGGTAACCCACAAGCCATCGCCTCCAAGGTTGCGTTCGACGAGCCTTCCACATCGCTAGGCAAAACAAAACAGTCGGCGGCGCTCAACAATTCCGGCACCTGAGAATGGGACACTCGACCGCAAAAGGCGAGATTCCCGATTGTAGGCCGTAGCGGTCCGTCACCGACGAAAATGCCAGATACTCCCGCCAGTTCCGCAATCGCCTGCGCGACCCGCCGCACACCCTTGGTCGCAATGAAATTTCCCACATACGCCACCAAAAAATGGCCGGCCGGCAGCCCGTGACGTTGACGCATCTTAGCGCGATCTCGCGGATAAAATTTCCGCATATCCACCCCGTTCGGAAACACGGTCACCTTGGACTGCGGAATCTGTAATTCCCCGATCAGCCGCCGCTGCAATAACTCGGAGACAGCGATGGCTCCGGTCAGGGTTTGGTATTCCCGAATAGCACGGGGAAAGCCCACGTTGTCCACCGTCCAGAATGTTCCCTCGGCCACCGCAACAAAGGCCGGGAGCTGTCGCCGCCGCCCGGCCCGAACGGCCGCTTCTCCCGCTGAATAGAGGAAATGTCCGTAGAGCGCATCCGGTCGGTCGGGCAACCGATTCAGCGTTCGCACCACCGCCCGTCGAAAAAAAAAGTGTGTCCAGTCAAAAGTAGAAAAGGGTCCGATCCGCCGATTAGAGAGAGATAAGGTTCGCGGACGATAGACTTGGAGTCTTGGGCTTGCCTTGTCTAGCGTCGCCAGACTCGACGGAACATCGTCCTTCTCCGGAACGGACTGATTGTCGCTTGCCCGTCTGACGGACTTTCGCTCACGCCACCAGTGATGCCAACGCCAAGGATGAATCACCGTACACCGAACTCCCAACTCAACGAAAGCGTCCACCAATTGCCGCACAAACGCACCTTCGTTGGGGCGCGCAACGGAAGGAAAGTTGCCGGTGATCACGGCCAGATGGCGAATGGGTTTCACCTTGATCGCGCGGGGCATGACCGTTCGGACCTTGCGACGAGCACCTCCCAGACCTATGCGTTCCGCTTTTGTCTGCATTCTTGGACGTGGCCGGATCGGTGCGTCATCTGGGCGATACGGGTAATACTGACGACGACGTGGGGCTTGCCGGTTGCGAGGCTCCGGATTTAGGCACCGCCCCCAGCCGATGATAAACCGCCAACAGCTTTTGGGATTCCGCCTCCCAGTTGCGCTCTCGTAAAACTGCAGCCCGACCATTCTCCCCAAGGCGACGGCGCAGCCCCGGATCATCACGCAGGGTCCGGATGGCTGCGGCGATGGCGATTGGATCGGTTGGATCCACCGCCAAGCCGGCATCCAACCCTTCGATCAACCCCTTGAGTTTGGGAAAATCAGAGATGATGACTGGCAAGCCCATCCCCAGGTATTCCCAGAGTTTGATGATGTTCTCGCCGGGACAATAAGTGTAAGCACCTACAGGTTGGAGTAGCAACATGCCAAGTTGAGTTTGTCGCAACAGATGATTTACCTGCTCCCACGGCAAAATCCCGTGGTAAACGACTTGAGGATGTTTTTCCAACGCAGTTCGTATGCTTGCATCAAGAACATTACCAGCCAGATGAAATTCAACGGAGGGATCTTTTAGTGCATCAAGAGCTTCAAGGATTTTGCCAATACCGCGGATCACGCTGATCCCACCGACATACGCAAGGCGCAGGTGGCCTTCTAAAGCGCCGTCCTGGGCGGGTTCCGCAACAAAGGCCTTCGGCGGATAGTTGGCAACCACCGTCGTTTTGTGCGCGGCAAACAGACTGGCGACATGCGAATCTGCGGTAATGATCTGATCAAAACAGGAAGCACAGAGGGACTCAACGATTCGGATCATTCCGGACGCCATCCCCCCCACTAGTCGAGGCAATGCTCGCGAACGCACCTTGCGTGAGTAGTCTTCATGCACGTCGTAAATGACCCGTTTGCCGAAAATTTTTAGAGCCACACCGAGCGGCAATAGTTCGGGATCATGGAAGTGATAAACGTCGGCCTTTTCCTGAAGCGCCAGTCGCAAAACGCACCAAAGACCGCGAACCCAGCGATCCAGTTTTCCATGAAAAGCCGGGAGTGGCAGTTTGCGCACCGGCCCCGAATCCATTGTGTCCGTCCAGTTGGCGATCATCGCCACGTCCAGGCCCGCTTGCGCCAGCGACAATGCTTGCTTGTGGAAAATGCGGTCATCGCGCGGATGATGCGCGGTGGTGAGAATACAGACGCGCCTTCGTATTTTCGCGGACACCATAAATAACCCCGTCTCGTTCAAAATAAATTGCGCCGTCGGCACTTCAGCAAAATCTCCAACGGAAACCACGCTCGATTCACAGTGAAAAACGGGGTCAGGCGGCCACCGAAGCCGCGAAAATAGCGTTCAATCGCGGGAATCATCGAGCCTTCGAAATCAAACTCCTGCAAGCCCAATTCCTGGGCCCGGCGAATGCAGCTCCACATGGCGGCGGGACCGGCTCCGTGGTGTTTACCTTCGTCATTGTAACCGCCGAGTAAGTAAAACGCCGTGCGCCCATCATGCACTACAAAGGCCGTCGCCAGTGGCTCACTGTTTTGAAACGTGGCGAAAGCAAAACTATTTTTTGCCTGGGCATACTCGAATAAAATCTGCCGCAATACCGTTGTGTCCACGGCTTTTCTCTGACGGGCGAAGGTTCGGCACACCAGGTCAAAGACCAGTTTCATGTCGGCAACCGGTTTGGTCACCAAGCCGTCTTTGCTGGCGCGCTGGAGATTGCGACGACGGACGGAGGCCATACCGTCAAGCAGAGTGTTTGCCGGTTGATTGAGTGGCAGAATATAGGTGTAAGCGGGCACCGCACGAAAGCCAGCATGGTAGAAGGGCATAACATCACGCGTTGCCCGACTTAAACGCAAAAAGGTCAGAGCGGCTGGGTCGGCGCGCAAGAAATCCACCATGGCCGACAAGGCGTCCCGGTGCGCTTCCAAAACCGCCACGGGATGCTCGGCGAGCACCTTGAGGAACGGCCCGCAATCCGGTGTGAACGGCGGGTTTCGCCGATAGCGGAGACCGAGCCGCCGCGTTTGCAAACAGTTAAACCCACCGAGTAATGAGCCTCCCCGATCATACAAGCCAACCCGCACGAGCCGTTCCTTGAACATTCGAGTCCATTCGGCACGGGTGAACAGGCTGCCAAATTCGCTTGCCAGCGCGTCAAATGCCGGAAGCTCCGCCGGCTGAATTACTCGCGCCGTCATGTACCGGATTTTTCCTGGGTTGGCTCCACTGAGCGGCGATTTTTCCACCTCCGAGCCAAGCGCATGATTGGGGTCATGGCACGGAAAATTGGAAGCGATCTTTGCCGAAAGCCGTAACATTCTTTGAATTCGTTGAGCGTGGGGACCTCCGGGCTCCAGTCGCCATAGATCACACGATCGCAATCACCCGCCTGGGCGTGATGGTGCAGCAGCGTAAACACCAGCCCATCATTGGGACCGAGACGTAGAAAATCAGTGTGACTTTTGGCAGCGCTAATATGGAGCGTTCGGGCAACTACGTACGCGTAATAATAGGCTACTAGGCGCGCTTCATGAAAGGCACCCCACCATTCGCGACCCGGCAGGGAAAATTCCCGGATCATGAAGCGCTCCCATTCCGCACGTTGCCGGGAGTAATATTCCGGCGAATGGCCATGTCCCGTGCGACGGGCCATTACCGCATTGATTTCGTTCATGGCCGGCAACAGCGGCTCTATTTCCTCGATTAGTCGAATGTCCAGCGTTTTGATCGCCTGCTTAATTTTTTGCTGCTTTCGCTTGGGAGAAACTCGGGTTAGATCGAAACTCTGCAACCCTTCCCCCTCCAAGTACATTACATTCCACGCATGGTTGGACGGCGCATCGTCGGGCACCACATGGCTGTAACCCAGCCAGCGCCGGGAAAACGTCGGGCGAGCTGAACCTGGGGCAAATGTGCGCAGCACATCCACCGGCTTACAAAAGCCGGGGGCCACCTGCTGCCACCAGACACCATCGTGGTAATGGGCCGCTTTGCCGATCGCCTTTAGGTTTGCCGCAGTTTGCGCCTCATCCATGTTCAAAATGCACTTCTGGAACGGTATAAACCGCTCTTGATTGTCGTCGCCAACTTACACATTTGCCCGTTAGGGCGGCGTTAACCCCATCACCAGCCGCATTTTACCTCGGGGGGTGAGCGGAATCGTCTCACAACGCTCACGTTGGAGCTGAACCTGCGGTCCCAACCGAGCCGTGATGGCCCCGCACAATGAATCAATGCTCGTTTTCGCATCGGCGCCCGCGACCACGTAGCGAATCGTAACCTTGTCCAGACTGGTCTGAACAAGCTGGTACGCGCGCACACCGGGCAGTTGACGAAATTGGCCCGCAAAAAAAATGGCCGGTAAAATGTCGCCGCGAGCATTTTGCAGGACATCTTGCAGCCGTCCTTGCAATTCTTGCAACACGGTCAAGGTCCGTCCGCAAGGACACGGTTCCCGGGTTAATGTGCCCCGATCGCCAACTTCATAACGCAGGAAAGGCATGACGTGATTATCTAAATCAGTGACCAAGAGGCGCCCCGGCTGTTCCCAAACCGGTTGCCCGTTGGCGTCCACTGTTTCCAAAATCACATGTTCCTCACTGACGTGCAGTCGGCCGTGTTCACATTCATAGGCGAGACTGCTTACCTCGTTGCAGCCATAGTAAACCGCAACCCGGGCCGAAAAAGTGGCGGCCAGTTTTTGGCGCTGTGCCGGATAGAGCATTTCACCCGTGGCAAAAATGACGGGCACTTCCACCGGGGTACCGCCCTCCGCCAATTCCGCCAGTTTCAACAACGAGGTTGGATAACCATCCAGACACAACGGCTGAAAGGCCCGCAGCCGGCGGATGATCTCGCTTCCCTGGCCCTGATCCTGACCGATTGGATCAATAACCCGGATGTTGGCCACGAGGCAATAAAGCCATCCGCGCCACGAGATGCGGCTGTAGTTCTTCACCGCCATCAGTCGTGCGCCTGGTCGTACGCCCAACCAGCGAAAGCCGCGGAGTCGGGCGGCAGCCCCCGCAACCGACGTGGCGGCGTCCCGTGCGATGCGCAACGGCTCACCGGTACTCCCACCAGTCGAACTCCAAGTGACCCCGCGCGGTGGCGCTCCGTTGACGAGCATCCGTGAACCCTGCGTGCGAACGGTCTGTTTGGTTAAAATCGGCAACTGCGCCAGCGGCGCGCTATTGGACGCGACCAACTGGTTGTGGTCCCGGAGCAGTTCGTTCCAATAGGGAGTGCGCTGGGCAGCTTGGAGAAGGTGCTGAAGCTTGGCGCTCCGCACACGGTCAAGCTCGCGGCGCGGTGCGCGCTCGTAGCTGGCCCAGCGCTGAGTTGCTCTCAACGCGCGCCAGCCGGAGAAACCGTGGCTCAAACCGTACCGAAACGAGTCTAACATCATCTACTCGTGAGAATCGGGGTCACCTCTGTCGCTGCTGGTAATACCCGCCGCACCGTTATTGAACGGCCATAACGGCGAGGCAAGCCAGCAAGGCGTACTTGATGGAATGCGGCACACAACCCCAAGATGACCCAGATTACTCGATCCGTATAAACAGGATTGCCCGCTCCCTGAGCAAGCAGGGTGATCAGGAATGCCCATAAGAAATAATTGGCATGAGGCAATCCCGGGAGGTCATTGGAGTTGACGCGTTGAGCCGCGGCTACTAAACGGAACCCCTGCCAGAATAAGGCGATAAAGAACAGTCCACCTAACAGTCCCAACTCGCCAAAAACCCCTGTAATCATATCATGAGCGCCAAGTCCATAACCATTATAGTTCGCCAGACTGGTGTTTGCAGGACCCACTCCCAAGAAAGGATGGTGGAGTAACGCCTGGACTCCGCCTATAAGCACCGCCGTACGGGCGGTGGTCGAACTTTCTGCTGCCCCCGGTCGGGCCGCGGCCAAGCGTTCCGTCACTCCGGGCAAGGAAACAACGATGATCGCCAGCACTCCGATCGCCAACCCGGCCAGTATGAGAGTTTTGAAACGAGTTCCATCACGATCTCGAAACATTGTACCCAAGTAGGAGCAAAGAAATGCCATTAAACCGACAAAGCCGGTTCGACTCATGGTAAGTGCCATTGAGAAGCTACAGATAACTAGGGCGCAGGCGGATGCTACCCGCACCGCTTGAGGTCGCCGAGTGAATAGCAAATAGAACAAAATCGGTATTCCACCCAACAATACAATAGCAAAGCCATTTGGGTTGCGGCAAGGCCCCGCAAAACGACGACCCTCTGCTAGATTGTCCAATCCACGATACTCCATGACCTTACCCCGCAGGTCTTCGTTAGCAGCCAAATTTGCCTGAGTCACCACCGGTAGAACTTCAAAGTACTGCGATACGCCAATAGCTCCCGAGAGAGTTACTCCCAAACCGATCACTAGAAGTAGTTGACGTAGTGCGGCCACACTGGTGATCAGCGTGGCAATGGTGAAGGGTAGCGTAGCGTAAGCGGTCACCGTAGCCGCCAGCGCAAAACCGGTTGTTGGACTAAGCGCAAAAACGGCTGACAACCAGACACTAGCGACGAAAGCCGCCAAGCAGCCGTATAGCCGCCAGTGCAATCGTGGAATTGGCGTGGGCCGCAGGAGTCTCCGCAAAACAGCGGCAGCAAACAAGATTACCAAGGCGCCCTGTCCTACCGAGAAAAGCCCGCGCGTACTGAAGCCAGCAACGGCCAGTAAATAGTCCAAACCAGTACTCGCGGCGTAGGCCGAGAACACTATCATTGGCCGATAATAACAAAGCCAGAAAATGCCCAATCCCAGCGGCACAAGAAAAAAGATGCTGGCGTAACCAAGGCTCACATCAGTTGAGAGAAAATTGTTTCATTAAGTTCACCATGATGGGAGAAGTCATGACTCCGGAGCCGATGAGAGATAAGTTATCCGTACTCACAACTGAGCTACTGTGGATCTCGCCAAAGGCCAATTAGGGCTTATCTTTGACTTCTAATTGCTTACGCAAAAAAGAGTCAAGCTGCGTTCCAACCGTTATCCACGAAAAGCGTTCTCTGTTTCCAATTGATCCAGAAGCTGAGCCAATGGATAACTGCGCAAGCCATTGCCCCATCGCCACCGTCGCCGAACCCGAAAATGCTCCGCCCAGGGAATGTTCTCGCACCAAGCGAGTGGCGTCCGAAACTTCCGGAGATACCAACAGCACCGGCGTACGCGCTCCTACTGCTTCGAACAGCTTGGCTGGAATAATGCCCATATCATTTTGGGCGGTTGTCGGTTCGATGGTTGTGATTACAGCCGCGGCGCCAGCGCCGCCAAGCGCCGCCAGTACATTCTTACGCGATACGTTGCCGTGGTTGACCACCCACGCATCGGCCCCCAGTTCCGCTGCCGCGCTTTGCACGTGTGAATAATCACCGCCGAAATAATGCAAACGCACTGGGCGAGTTTGTGCCCTCTCCTTATTCGCTTGAACCACGGCAGCGATGATCGGGTGAATGGTCCGTTTGGGTGGATAGAATCGGCCTGCGTACACCACAGCAAAATCGTCGAACTTTGTCGGCTCGATCGCGACAAATTCATCAGGATCATAGCCATTGGTCACCACCTCTATCGGCTTGGCAAAGGCAAATTCGCGACGCAGATTTTCCGCCCAAGCAGGCGAGACTACAGTTAGTCCTTGCGCCGTCGTCAGTAGCGCAGCTTCACGAGAACGAATTCTCCGACTGGTTAAAGGAGAACGATGAGGGTTCTGACTCCAAGGATCCCGGTAATCCAAAATCAGCGGCGACAATAAGCGCTGCGCGACAATTGCAGCGGCGGAGAAACCCGTATATGGCGGCGCAGAAGCGAGTACCATATCAGCATCGCCTGGGCGTAAGGGTGCGCAGGCACGCACCGCCGCCGCTTGCCAGCCCAACATGGGCTCCCAGCCAAGCCATTTGGGCACCTGTCGAACTACCTTGGCGGGAAACCGCAGCAGTGGTCGTGGCAGCTGGGTGTGACCAGCAGTCAAAAACATCCAATCACAGCCTGTCGATCGCAACCGGATATGCTCGCGGGCACAATTCACGCGAACATCCACACCCGGTTGAGGATTGGCCAGTAACTCCGGCGCAAGGGTGACTACTTCGACATCCCAACCGCACCGAGCCAGATGCTTGGCCACGTTCCAACAGCGCACTGCGCCCACAGCGCGAGACGGCGGAAACGCATAGGCGAAAAAGAGCAATCGAGGAGGACGGCCTACTAGCATGCACCTTTCCGTTGGTTATCGAGTAGTGCGCGACTGACAACGGCCGCTTTCATAAACTACAAGTGTGATCCGATAACGCTGACGATTGTCATAAAATACCTTGTTGCCAGAGAAACAAGCTCAATACCCTCATTCTGCGACTACGACAACTGGTCGGCCATGCACCCGACATGGTGAGTGGTTAACCTCCAAGTTGGTGAGGATAATTGTTCGTTGGTGTTCACACGCCAAAATATACAACCACGACTTTTTGAGAGGATTTCCTGTGACTAGAGTCAAGAGGTCATCTCTTGAAAACTAGGTATGTAATTCAAACCACCAGGTGAGGTGACAAATCCGGGCACGCTTGGCGGATAACGGAAGCTGTTTGAGCCACTATTTTGTCCAGCGAAGTTCGTGCTGCCAACCGCCGATTCGCGTCCTTTTCCTCTTCGCGAAGAGGCGTTAAGCAGGTCAAACCCTGGGCGGATAGTTGCTGGATCGTCGAGAGATGATATCCCTCTCCCACCAAATAGGTGTACAGTGGATTGCGTTCATCGAGAAAAACTTTTGCGCCAATGTACAATCCCATGGCGATATTACCATAAGCCTGCTGTCGCAGATGGTTCATAATAATATAGCCGCAACTTTGAATGAGTCGCCAGTATTGCGCCAATGGCAGATAATCGTTTAGCGGCACAAAATCCTTACCAAACCGTGCCTGCCCGACCGTGATCACCAACTGGCGGACCTCAGAAGAGCCGTAGCTCAGAGGCGTGACCAGTTTGAATTGATTTTGCGGAAGAATCCGCTGCAGCAAGGCAAAGATATCAAGATGATTGTTAGTCCAGGAGGCTGAATTACCGATTAGAATATCATTACCCAAATCTTGTAGTAAATGCGACGGCGGCCGGGTAGCGCTGGTAACTCCGATACCGATCCTTACATAAGGCGGAAAGTAAGCAGTGGGACAATTGGCACGCGCCAATGAATACTCCGACTCAAGGCGGGGCGAGAAGTAAGTAATGCGGCGATTAGCAATCATCTGGCATAATCCTTGGGTGTCCGGAGTATAACGTAGTAGCCTCCTCCCAGCGGAACCGAGTGCTTGCTTGAGCCACTGCGCAACCGATGGATGAGGCGCATGACTTAAAAGGGCGGACTGTCGGGCCGCCTGGGTTAGCGGCAGCAGCAAATCATCATCGTTGCGGCAAATCAAAGGATAATAGTCTGAGCCATAGCCGATCCACAGAACAGGACAACGAAGCCGAGGCACAGCAAGGCGCGCCAGAGGCGTCATTGAATGCAGAACCACGAATTTGGCCTGCTTAAGTTCAGGGGGCCATGGATAAAAAGGGCTCAACCACCAACGACGCGAAATCGTCCGGCACATGTTCGGGGCACCGAGAGGAGGCGACGGCGGAATCTGCCCGCAAAACCAAACGCGGTTTAATCCGGGGGCGACAGTCTCAAAATTGGCGACGACCGGTCTGAGGAACTTAAGATTGTTGCCAATATGTAGAATCATTATCAGATGACCGAGGAAAACGGGGAGACTCAACTGAATCAAAAATGAGGTATTCTTAAGTCAGCACTTTGCTAAGCTCCAATCATCGTTGCCGTATAAAAGCGGGCCGCCAACTTTATGAATGGGTGAGGAAAGCTTGGTCTTAATCACAGCTCCACCAAACCTCGGAACGACGTGCTGACCGTCGCGCATGGGCGCGCCAACCGTATAATTGTCAGGTACCCTCGCGAATCCGAATTGCTGACCAAGACTCACCTCGATAAACTTCTCGTTCGGTTTCCGTAACACCGCAATTCTACATCTCAGGCGTTCTTCGTACCAGCGGGCACGATGGTCGCCGGACGACTTCGGCGTCTCCAGAACTCCTTCGCTTCGGCGAGCACATAACCGGCCGACTCAATGCGGCATAAAAGGCATAAGCCGCTAAAGATCGTCACCCCCGCCATTACCTGAATTCCGAGCGTAAGAATGGCTGGCGTCCACCCAAGCGTGGTAATTGGCCAGACCAGGGCGAGCATCACTGAAGCCGCAACCAGAGCGGACCCCATATCTCGAATTTGTCGCCCGGCGGGATAGCAGGCCAAGCGGCCAGTGTAGTAGGCGTTCACGAAATAACACAGAAGCGAGACGATGGGCCGGCTCCACACCATCGCCAACACCCCCAAAGGCGCCGCCACGAGCAACGCCGTCAGCCCCAGCACTTTCTTGATTACCTCCAGCCGGAAGAAAAGGTCGGACCGTCCCACGCTTTTAATCACTTGCAGGTTGATGACGTGCCACGGATAAAACACGCCGGACAGGCAAAATACCTGCAGATACGGCACACACGGCAGCCATTTTTCACCGAAGAGGCACATCACTAATGGTCGGGAGACGGCCAGCAGTCCCAACATCATCGGTGCGTTCAGCAAAGTAATCACCGTTAACGCCTTGCGAATTGCGCGCCGCAGCACGACTTGATCGTCCGCAGCGGCGACAAAAACCGGGAACGCAACGCGACCCAACAGGCCGGAGATGGTCGTCACGGGAAGTTGTTGGGTTGCATCCGCACGCGTGTACAGCCCCAGATCGCGGGCGGAGTAGAGGCGGCCAATGACGGCCACATGCAGACGGGAATAGGCGGATTCCAGCAGCCCGGAGAGAAACATGAATGAACCAAAGCGAAACAGCGAGCGCAATGCGGCGAAGCTGAACGTGAGCGTTGGCCGCCAGGCGCAAATCCACCACAAGACCACGGTGGAAACCAGCGTGGCCACGACGGTTTGCCAGGCCAGACTCCAAACGCCCCAACCACGCCACGCCAGGAATACCCCCACCGCCCCGGAAATCACCGACGCTAAAACCGTCGCGCGCATTTGCTTGCGAAAGTCCAAGCGCTTGGTCAACAGCGTGACGTGGATGGAGCGCAGTGATCCGAGAAAAAGGTTAAAGGCCATCAACCAGGTGAGTGGTTTGAGAATGGGCATGCGAAAGAAGTCGGCGATCCACGGCGCCAAACCGACCAGCACTCCAGCCGCGACCGAGGCCATGAGCACGTTAAAAAAGAATACGGATGACAGCTCGCGCGCAGTCGGGTCTTTGCGTTGGATCAGGGCCGAACTAAAGCCGCTGTCCACGAATACTCCGGCGACGGCGATAAAGATGGATAACATGCCGATAACGCCGAAATCCTCGGGGGCGAGCAGGCGAGCCAGAAAGATGGAAAAGATGAAGCCAACGCCCTGACGAAGGAAAATTTCTACCGCGCCCCATAGTAAGGCGGATTTCGACCTTCTGCCCAGCGATATAACCGGATCGCTTCCTTTACTCATTGGCAGTTAAACACCCTTTGGTTGAATGGAAACGCGCAATCTTTAATTGACACCGGCAAAGACTTCGCAACTTGATCCGAGGTAATACCCATCGTTTCAGAGTAGGTCGAACTCCTTCAGATGTTCACAGACTATTGAGCGTTCAACATTCATAAGAACATCAAGAATGGACAGGTTTGGTATGAAAGCTTGGTGTCCCGGCTGCAGATAGGTGAGAGAACGTGGACTGAGAAAACTCAAGGCGATACCGGCGGTGGCAAAATCATCCTTTCGATATAATGCCGCACCTCCGGGCAGATTATAGTAGTGGGTTGCGCCTTCGCGACGACAGATGTCCTTGAGCCGAGCCGCTCGCTCCAACCCAGCATTACTATAGAGCGATGAAGAAGCCACAACCCGCGTGTGAATTCCCAGATACTCCATCACTAGGAGGATACTGTTCCTGGCCAACTCCGCCACTGAACCCACCTTCTCACGGAACAAATTTTCAACTAATGGGTAAATGACTTGGAAATGGGGTGACAGCCGATAATTCAGAGATACTGTCGTCAGATATTTGGGTAGCCAGCGATCGTATTCGACTGCCGCGATTTGGGTATCCCGGATACTCCGATTCGAGCTGATGTTGGCAATCGGGACGGTAAAGAATTTTGCTTGCCCGCCAATCTTAAGTCGATTGCGGTTAATCCACCCTTGCTTAATGAAGGCAACGTCATCGTACACCACAAACGCATCTACTGCCGCTATCAATTGAAAATATCCAAAGTACGGAAATAGATAGGGCTGCATGACCGCCAACTTCATTTCAATGTTAGACGCGGTTGCTGTTTAACTGATAAGAGAACCAGCGCCTTGGCGCGTGAAATCTGCAACAGTCTATAGTAGGAGGAAGGCCTGAAAATGTGCATTTCAACTGCCAACTAAACGGAAATCTCCGGCGGATCACCCCAAAGTTGACGAAACCGGTTTTGCTCCAATTCCGCCTTAAAATGCCGGAGGCCAGTCAGGTAATCATATTGAGGCACATACCCTAACTCATTAACGGTTTTGGACACATCATGGATGAATTGTCGGGCATCAGGTTTGTCTGGCCGGTACACAATGGATGAGAGATGGCCGGATGGTGAAAATACCTCCACGATTCCTCTAATCTGTTCTTCCAAAGTTACCCCTATACCTCGCCCAACATTGTAAATTCCTCCGGGCACGGCAGCCGTCAGCGCGCCTTGGACGATTTGGCAGAAATCCATGATATACACGATTTCTTTAGTCTGGCCCGGGTTTCCCCAAATTTCGACTGGCTCTGCCTTTCTCGCCCGTTCAATCAAGAACCTGTAGGCCATCATCCGTTTGACTCCATCCACATAAAAATAGGGGTTCGGTGTATAAGCATAAATGGTTGGAAGCCGCAGTATAAAACGTTTCAAGCCAAATTCAGTATGAAAGTGTTCTATTAGATCCACGGCAGCGTTTTTGCAAATTGCGTATACCGCATGGTCGCCTCGTGGAGGGAATGATCGTATAATATCCGAAGGAATCGGTTTGGTACTACCTTGAAGATGAGAAGAATCCGAACGAGTCTGGCTAAAAACAATTCGCTCGGCTGCGTTAGTTCGACAAAATTTTAAAACATTATGCGTACCGGTTACGACGCTATCTATGTAATCCTGCGGTCTATAGCCTTGCATTGCCGCCGGCATGACTCCGGCGAAATGAACTACAGTGGCATCAGTTGATTCGGGTAGTTTTGCAAAGTCAGATTTCTTAGTGATGTCGACGGAATAGTATGGAATCTGAGATTCCGCAAAGAACCCATTATCTGAACCGCGTCGTCCGACGGCGATGGTGTTGTAGCCTAAGGCCCGCAGATAGAGCGCCGTGTATGCGCCAAGAGTACCTGTCGCTCCAAAAACAAAAACTGTCTTCATTGTTTGCTATATTTTTATTAGGTTATCGGTGTTAGACTGAAAATGGTCACTATCAGTGCGCGCTGTCCGTATGAACTCGGAAATGGCTTCAATTTTATTCCGCCCGATACCAGTGCCTGTCGGTAAAACTATCACCCGCTTGGCTACTTCGACGGTTTGCGGCAACAGTAGTTCGGCATTGGGGTAATAGGATCGGTAAGGCTCCATCCGGTGGCAGCCGGGCCAGAAATACTTTCGCGCCAGCACATTGTTTGCCTGCAAATGCTGAACCAATGCGTCACGACTCCGCCCGTATTCCGCTTCATTAACTTCCACCACCACATACTGGTAATTGGATTGTTCCGTGCGGGGATATTCCAGCAGCTTAATGCCAGGGATATTCTCCAGACCCATTTGATAGGCTTCATGGTTGGTTCGATTCACGCTTAATAATGTTTCAATAGCCTCCAGATTGGTCAGCCCCATGGCCGCGCAAATCTCCGGCATCTTGCCGTTGGTCCCCACGTGAATCACATTGTCGTAGCCCTTAAAGCCGAAGTTCTTCATCAACCGGATCTTGGCTGCCAGGTCGTCGTTATTGGTCGTAATCGCGCCACCTTCGAAGGAATTGAGAAACTTGGTGGCATGAAAGCTAAACACTTCGGCCAACCCAAAGCCACCAATCATTTGGCCGCGCCAAGTGCATCCGAAGGCATGAGCCGCATCATACATCAAGATCAGGCGGTGACGCTGGGCCAGCTCCGTGAGGCCCGCGATGTCACACGCCCGCCCCCAAAGGTGCGTGGCAATGATCCCCGTGGTTCGTGGCGTAAGGTGTCGAGCGACGGCCTTGGCATCCAAGCAATGGGTGGCGGGATCAATGTCGGCAAATACCGGAGTGATTTCCTGCCATTGCAGCGCATGGGCCGTGGCCACGAACGTAAAAGAGGGAATAATCACTTCGCCATGCAGGCCGGCGGCCCGCGTGGCCAGCTCCAAACCAATCGTCGCGTTACAAACAGCGATGCAATGTTTGACGCCGAGATACTGAGCGATTCGGCGTTCGAATTCTTGAACGACCGGACCGTTATTGGTCAACCATTTTCGGTCTAAAATCTCGCCAACGCGCGCGAGAAATTTATCGCGGTCCGCGATGTTGGGGCGACCGACGTGTAGTGGTTCCGGGAAGGCGGGAGACGGAGACGGGGTGTTCGGGAGAGCGGGATCACTCATCTGCAAAGGTGTTTGGGGCATAGGCGCAAATTCAATAAGGCTGCATTAGATACCGTGGCGTCAGCGGTTCCGGCGCCGATCAAACTGGTAAGCTTTGGTTCGCTCCAATGGTAGAGTTCATGTTTGCGACCGGCGTTGGTTGCGTAGAGGCTGCCAATAACCGTTCCAAGATGGCGACGATCCTTTCTCCAGCGTGACCGTCCCACAGAGGCGGGATGGTGCCGCGCTTCCATTCCCCAGCGAAGAGGCGGTCCAACGCGGGCTGAAGCCGCGTGGGATCAGTGCCAATCAATTCATTGGTCCCCAGCGCTACGGTTTCCGGGCGTTCGGTATTGTCGCGCAACGTCAGACAGGGTACGCCTAAAACCGTGGTTTCTTCGGTGATCCCGCCGGAATCCGCGATCACGGCTCGAGCGTGTTGCACCAAATAGTTGAACTGCAGATAGGTTTGCGGGGCTACCACGCGCAGATTGGCGGGCAGCCCCTCTGCACCAGGCGCGGTCAAGACTTTGCTCGTACGGGGATGTACCGGAAATACCACGGGATGTCCGCGCGTGCCCGCGCCCACCGCCAGTAAGAGACGATGCAAGCTTGTCGGTAAATCCACATTCGCGGGCCGGTGCAAGGTCAGCACAAAATAATCTCCGGGACGCAGGTCGTACTCCTCCCAAAACAAGGGAGGGGTGAAACGCGGTCGCTGGGTCAGGAGCGTGTCAATCATCGTGTTGCCAACAAAAAAAATGCGGTCCGAGTCCACGCCCGCGCGGCGGAGGTTTTCGTTGGCGGTTTCGCTGGTGGTGAAAAACCAGTTCGTGATGGCGTCGGTCACCACCCGGTTGATTTCCTCCGGCATGGACCAATCGCCGGAACGGATGCCGCCCTCGACATGCGCCACCGGAATGCCCGCCTTGCGAGCGACAATCGCGCACGCCATGGTGGAATTAACGTCGCCCACCACCACGCAAGCAGTTGGTGGTTGTTGGCGCACCAGTTTTTCATAACCCTGCATAATCGCGGCCGTTTGTTCCGCTGCAGTACCCGAACCCGCTTCAAGGTTCACCTGCGGCTTGGGCAAACCAAGTTCTTCAAAAAATGCACCTGACAAAGCGTAATCGTAGTGTTGTCCGGTATGCACCAAGCGATAACGCAATCGTCCGCCCTTTTGCGCCACCGCCGTCAATGCCGCAACGATCGGAGCGATTTTCATGAAGTTGGGGCGGGCCCCAGCGATTAAATCAACCAACGGGTTCATGCGGTCGTCTTCCCATCGTGGACGTTAACCAGTCTGTAGTCCGATAAATTCACGCCAGTGAGCCTCCAGCTTCGGTCGAGGCCGCAGCGGCTTGCTTAAAGTCGGCATAGGAGCGTTCGCCCCGCGTTAGCGCCTCGGGCAAGGGCGACTCCTCATCCAAATCCAAACAACGCAGAGGTTGTGGCGAAGTCGCGTCCGGAGTGACGGCTGAAGCACGCAGCGCGTAGCGGTAACCGGATTCCGGACAGGTCATGATGCCGTCGGTGTCGGCCTTAGTCAGCCGGTGTCCGTGGCGGCTCATCCAACCGTGTTGCCGGGCGGGATTCCCCAACATCAAAGCGTAGTCCGGCACGTCCCGCGTGACCACGGCCCCGGCGCCGATGAAGGCGTAGCGGCCAATGGTGACCCCACAAACTATGGTGGCGTTCGCCCCGATGGTGGCACCTCGCCGGATGACAGTTTTCTGGTAGAGCCGGTGGCGGTTGACTTGCGACCGGGGGTTTGTGACGTTGGTCAACACACAGGACGGCCCCAGGAAGACGTCGTCCTCAATGACCAAGCCGGTGTAGATGGAAATGTTATTTTGGATTTTGACGTTGTTGCCGATAACGGTGCCACCGTCAATGTTGACGTTCTGGCCCAACACGCAGCGTTCGCCCAGTCGCGCCCCCTTCATGACGTGGGAGAAATGCCAGATTTTCGTGTCGCGCCCAATGATTGCACCGTCATCCACCACAGCGCTGGGATGCGCAAAGTAAGCGGTGGTGGGCGAGCTAAAGAGCGTCGCGGGGTCCACTTTTTCACCTTCCCGATCCAGACTGACTTGCGCGGCTTGGAGCACGCGCAGGACGCGCAACCCCTCGTGGCCGTCGGTGCGGGGAGGCCGCCGTTCCGCGCAGCAGTCCAGAAAGTGCTGACATTCATCGCGTAACGGTTCGGATTCCGGAACGAGCACCGCTTCCCCGCGGGCTTTGGTGGGGGTGGGCACCTGGCCGTTGGCCCAGTTCAAATAGTGCCGGAACACCATCAATTTTTCCGTCCACGGTCGCGTATCGTCGAACACGGCCATGGCGTGGGAACCCACCACGGTCAATTTCTGTTCCTTGAACGGATTCAGCCAACTGACATAGACATGCGCTCGCACGCCATCGGCAAAGGCCAGAGCCGTCAGGGTGGTGTCGGCTACGTTTTTGGTCAGATAAGATTCGCCCGTGGCCACGATCCGTTGGGGCAGTTGGTGGCCGGCCAGGGAGAGGATGACGGATATATCGTGCGGCGCGAAACTCCACAACGCATTTTCTTCCCGACGGATTTTGCCCAGATTCAACCGATTGGACGTGATGTAATGCAACTTGCCCAGTTCCCCGGCAGCGAGCAACTGTTGCAGTTTCAAAATGCAGGGATGGTATTGAAGCAGGTGCCCGACCATCAGGACCCGGCGTAGTTGTTCGGCCTGAGCCACCAGTTCCTCCCCCTGTCGGGTGTCCAGACAGAGCGGCTTTTCCACCAGCACATCCTTGCCGGCCTGCAGAGCGGCTTTGACAATTTGGTAGTGCAAAACGGCGGGCGCGGCGATGGCTACCTTGGTGATGGTCAGATCGGCGAGGACCTCACCCAATTGGGTGGTCTTCCGCACGTCCGCATAACCGGTTTCATAATTGGCGAGAGTGGACGGGGTTTGGTCGCAGATCGTGTGCAGGACGCCCAGGGCATTAAAATTACGGGCGAGGTTTTTGCCCCAATAACCGGCGCCAATAAGCGCCAGATCACGAACGGGTGTGGACATGGTAAACTGAGGATTTCAGGTGGATGCAAGCGCGGATTGGCGCGCCCCAGGAATCAGGTGATTGCCGCTATCAGCGCGGCGACCACGCGGTCCTGGTCGGCTTCGCTTAGAAAGGGGTGCATCGGCAGACTCAGCACTTCTCGGGACGCCTGTTCCGAAACGGGAAAGTCGCCGAGTTGGTAGCCACAGTGGGCGAAGGCGGGTTGTTCATGCACGCATTTGGGATAATACACCGCAGTGGGAATTCCCTGGGCTTTAAGCTGCTCGGCTACGGCGTCACGCTGCGACACGCGGATGGTGTATTGGGCATAGACATGCGTATTGCCGGGCGCAACTTCCGGCACGCGGACTTGGGCGCGCAGCTTCTCGTTGTAACGGGCGCCAATACGGGCACGTTCCTGCAACTCCCAGTCAAAGTGCGGCAACTTTGCCAGCAGGACCGCAGCCTGCAGGGTGTCGAAGCGTCCGTTCAAACCAACGTAGGGATGATAATGGCGTTTCAACCCGCCGTGCGTGCGGATGGCGCGCATTTTGTCCGCCAGCGCGGCATCGCTGGTGAATAGCGCGCCTCCGTCCCCAAAACAACCCAGCGGTTTGGCGGGAAAGAAACTGGTGCTGCCCACGAGACTGACGCCGCAACTCCGACGCCCTTTTTGCGTGGCCCCGAAACTTTGCGCCGCGTCTTCAATCACGGGCAGCTTGTGGCGCGCGGCCAGGGCATTGAGCCGGTCATAATCGGGCATTTGTCCAAAAAGATTGACCGGCATGATCGCCTTGGTCCGGGAGGTAATGGCCGCCTCCAGCAAGTTGAGATCGATATTATAGCTGTCCGGCTCGATATCCACAAAGACCGGGGTGGCGCCAACCAACGCAATCACTTCGGCGGTGCTGATCCAAGTGAACGGGACGGTGATGACTTCATCGCCGCGGCCAATGTCCAGGGCGCGCAAGGCAATTTCCAGACTGTCCGTGCCGCTGGCCACGCTGATGCACGCCCCCGCTCCCACATAGGCGGCGAGTTGTATCTCCAGCTCCGCAATCTCCGGTCCCATGATGAACCGGCCATGGTCGAGGACAGCGCGCATCCGCGCATCAATTTCTGATTGATAGGTTTTATACTGGGTCTGTAAGTCAATGAATTGCATTAGAAAGAGGTGAGAGGGGGTTCAACCAACCAAGGTGGTTAAAGGTGATGCGCTGGCGCAATTGTTGAGTCAGAAGGATGCACGTCAGTAGTGGTTTTATCCCTCAACTTGGTTCACCTGCGGAAAGGGGGTGCAGGCAAAAAGCTACCGCCATTTCGCTGCAAGGGACGCCGTCACCTTGGCGATCATTTTCAATCCAACTCTGACGTTTTTTGCACAACGTGCTAACCCGCAGCGAGCTATTCACCAGCAGCGGCGAAGGGCGACGCTAACACAGACCCCGGATTTGTCAACTTTCCAATACCGGTTTTGCCTCAATTTTTGAGAATGCCTCCTTGTGGATTCGGCGAAAACGTCCCCTTGCTCTGTTGTTGTTGCCTGGGCGTCGGGTGGGGGACTCTGGTCGGCCGCGGCTTCCCTGCCGTTGACTGATCCCATGCCGCCGCTAGGACCTTCACCCGCACGGGTCGCCGGTCCAGTTCCCGCCATTTGAGCTTCACGCCACCTCGCTCCAGTTGGATGCGCCCATCCCGCAGCCGCCGCACGGTCACCTTCTTGCCCGCCAACCCCAGCCCGACAGACGCCCGATCCAATGGATACCACCGGCCTTGATAAACCACCGTCCAATCCCGTTGCACCACCCGCTCGGCTTCCCAACTCAATAGCTCCTGCCACCCTCGCGGCACCGCTTGGTGTACATCCGCCGCACTGGCCGCCGGCACACGGTCCACCGGCCCGCCGCCAACAGCCAGCGACGCCGCGTCTCGTGATCCACCGGCCAACCCTCCTGGGCCAGATACTCCGCCGCCAATGTCGGCCCAAAGTCCGGATACCGCGCTGCTACACGCGCCAGAATCTGTGCGCCCACCGCCGTCGCCTGGCGGCGCGGCCCGGGCATCGGCCAGTGGACTCATCCAACGGCCTCCCGTTCCGCTCAATCGCCGTGCGGTCAGCATCAGGCAGTAGGGGCAACGGAACCACTTCAGCGTTGTACCACAGGCCGGGATCATAACTGACGAAGCACAGACGGCAAATATCCTCCCCGCGTTGCGACAATCCGCGGGAGGATGGCGCCATAACGGCGTTACGCTTGAGCGTGCGGCTTCTGCGTCTGCGCATCCTGCGCGTCCATCAACTGCCGCCGCTGCAATGCGAGGCGATATTGGGTGTCGGGTTCCGAGATGCGCCGGAAGTGTTCCAGCACGGCCGCCCGCATCCCAAAACTACCCAGGCCAACCCGGTCATCGTCGGTTTGCTGGCGCGCCGCCTCCGGCTTCGGCCGCAGCATCAAGGCCTTGCCTTGACGAATTCCCGGTGAGTCCTTGCGGTTGAGATGTCCCGCCCGGGTCAGCATCCGGGCGTTGGCCGCGATGGTCTTCTCCATGTCGGCCAACAGGGTGTCTGGGGATTCGGTTGCGTCTTCCAGGGGAATAAGACCCGCGAGGCGGGCGACTTCCTTCCAGCCGTAATCCCGACCGACGCGCATCAGCATGAGATCCACTTCGTCGTAGCCTTTCTCGGCTTCCGCGACCGCACCAATCCGGGACTGGGGGAAAATCTGGTTCATGGCGAAGGCCGCCGCCCGGCCACGGACGTTGAAGAACAAGCCCTCGAACAACCGCACGACCTCGGGTGCCAGACCCAACCAGCTCGCAATGCCTTCGATCGAAATATCGGGGGCACACAACAAACCCTGCAATACGGCTCGGGTGTTGCCGTATGCCAAGGAGGTGCGAATGCCGTGGGCGACCGCCACCGGCTCATCGCGGGCGCCCCGGAGATAAAAGTAGGCCCGGCGCACATTCGGGTCCCGAAGGGCAGCCGGAAGCGGCTTCTGGGACAAGTAGTAGCCTCGGGCGATCCGCCACGCCCACTGCGGATCGTTCATCATTTCGGCCAGGCGGGGGTGTGCCGCCATGGTTTGGTTCACCGGCTTGCGACCCAAGATCGGGGGATTTGCGCGATAAGCCACGGAGTCTGCCGGGAGCAGACGGAACGTTTCGCGAACGGCGTTCGTATTCATAATGTCGGGACGCCGGCGCACCGGCGGCTTGAGCGGGAGGATACGATAAGACGGGGAAAAGATCACGCGGGAAGTGCGGCGATGATTGGCTTGATTTGCCGGGACATCCGCACCCGGCTGTCGGCGCGGCGCGCTCGCGCTTGCCCGGCAAGGGGGTTTCGTTCCACCTTGGACACGGTGAAACCCACGCCACAGCCGTATCCACAACCGAAGACGTTGGACGAACTGCTCGCCAACGCGGCGCACTATGCCGCCTATTGCCTGAACCATTCCGGCAGCGTCACGCCCGCCTGCTTCCTCCTGGCGGCGGAGGGACAAAGAATGCTGACACCCGCGCGGCCTCGCCGATGAGGCGCAGAAGAACGATTTCGCCAACCTCGCCCGGCTGGCCTGCCTCGCGTGGGACGCGACCGCCTGTGTGATGGTGCTGGAAGTCTGGGCCAAGTTCGCCACGCCCGAGGCACCACTCGACCTCACGGAGGCGCCGTCCGAAGCGCTGGATCGGAAGGAATATGTCATCCTCGCCGGGGAATCGCGGGGCGGCAATCGCCAGCAGTTTCTCCCCATCGTCCGCTACGACAACGGCAAGTTTTACCGGCTCGGCGATCCCGAGGAACCGGGGGTGGAGATGCAGGGGCGCTTTGCGCAGATTCTGCCGCCGAAGGCGCCCGACGCCGCGACCCGTGAACTTGCCCAGGCCCTGCTGGCGGCGCAGGAGGCCCGCGTCACACCCGGCGGGCGGAGACGTTGAATCGCGTCAACCCCCAACCCGCCGCCCCCTTGCCGCATCCGCCAACATCCCGTCCCGTTGAATCCCTCAGTGGGCTGATCGAGCGGGTCACATTCTTCAACGAGGAAAATGGTTGGTCAGTGCTCAAGGTCAAAGCCAAGGGGCATCGGGACCCGGTGACGGTGATTGGCTCGCTTCCCTCCGTCAGCCCGGGGGAATGGGTGACCGCCGAAGGCCGGTGGATTCAAGACCGGGAGTTCGGGCTTCAATTCCAGGCGGAGAGGTTGAACAGCACAGCGCCCACGACGAAGGAAGGCATCGAGAAATATCTGGGCAGCGGCATGGTCAAGGGCATCGGGCCGATCTATGCCAAGAAGCTCGTGGCGAAGTTCGGCGAACAGATCTTCGACATTATCGAATCGCAGTCGGCCCGGTTGGAGGACGTGGACGGCATCGGCCCCAAGCGCCGGAAGCGGATCAAAGACGCCTGGGCCGAGCAGAAGGTCATCCGACAGATCATGGTGTTTCTGCACAGCCAGGGCGTGAGCACGAGTAGGGCGGTGCGCATTTACAAGACCTATGGTGAGAACGCGATTGAGCAGGTGCAGGCCAATCCGTATGCGCTGGCCAAGGACATCCACGGCATCGGCTTCAAGACCGCCGATCAGATTGCGCAGAAGATCGGCATCCCGCACGACTCCTTGATCCGGGCCTGTGCCGGCCTGAGCCACGTGCTTCTGGAGGCGACCGGGAACGGTCACTGCGCCCTCCCGCTTGAGTTCTTGAAGGACGAAGCGGGCAAGCTCCTGCTCGTGGACGAGAACGTGGTCACCGCGGCGTTGGCGAAGACGCACGCCGACCGCGACCTCGAGACGGAAAAGATCAACGATCAAGACCTCGTCTTCCTGCCCGCGTTGAAACGGGCCGAGGCAGGGATCGCCGCCCGGATCAAGAATCTATGCGCCCTGCCGTCCGCGTATCCGCCCATTGATTTCGACAAAGCGGTGGCGTGGTGCCAGGACAAGACCGGCAAGGCGCTGGCCCCCAGCCAGCGGGAGGCGTTGCAACAGGCCCTGACCCGCCGGGCACTCGTCATCACCGGCGGACCGGGTGTCGGCAAGACCACGCTGGTCAATGCCATCCTGAAAATCCTGACCGCCAAGCAAGTCCGCTGCCTGCTGTGTGCGCCGACCGGCCGGGCGGCCAAGCGCCTGACGGAGGCCACCGGCTTGGAGGCCAAGACGATTCATCGGTTGCTCGAAGTCCAACCGGCCACCGGCACCTTCACGCGGAATGACGGCAACCCGTTGGCATGTGATCTCCTGGTCGTGGACGAATGTTCAATGGTGGACGTGCCCCTGATGAATCATCTGCTGCGGGCGCTCCCGCGGAACGGCAGCCTGCTGCTCGTCGGCGATGTGGACCAATTGCCCTCGGTCGGCCCGGGCATGGTGCTCAGAAACATCATCGCCAGCGGGGTGGTGCCGGTGGTGCGGTTGACGGAGGTGTTCCGTCAGGCGGCGCATAGCCGGATCATCACGAATGCCCACCGGATCCATGCGGGCCAGATACCGGCGTTTGCGGCCAAGGGTGGCGAATCGGGTTTCTACTTCGTCGAGCGGGAGACGCCGGAGCGCATCGCCGACACGTTGATTGACATGGTGAAGCACCGGATGCCGGCGAGGTTCCAGCTCGATCCGATCCGGGACATCCAGGTGCTTTGCCCGATGAACCGGGGCTCGCTCGGCATCCGGGAATTAAACCTCCGTCTCCAGGCCGAACTGAACCCGGCCAGGTCCGGGGAGCCAACCGTGGAAAAGTTCGGGTGGCAGTTTCGGATCCGGGACAAAGTGATCCAGACGGAAAACGATTACGACAAGGACGTGTTCAACGGGGACATCGGGCAGATCGTGAAGATTGATCCCGTCGAACGCGAGGTCACGATCCGGTTCGACCGGCGGGAGGTGGTTTACGATTTCGGTGGACTCGATGAAATCGCGCTCGCCTACGCCATCACGATCCACAAGTCGCAGGGATCGGAATTCCCGGCAGTCGTGACGCCTTTGGCGATGCAGCAGTATTTGTTGCTCCAGCGCAACCTCGTTTACACTGGGATCACACGGGGCAGGAAGCTCGTCGTGCTGATTGGGCAAAGGAAGGCGCTGGCGCTGGCCGTGCGGAACAACAAGACGGAGAACCGGTTTACGGGGCTGCTGGCCCGGCTCACCGAGGTTGATTCTACCGGCGCCCATGGCCGTCTATGCCCGTGAGATCCGCATCGGACAAGAATCAACCGGCGGCCAGCAGACGGACGCCTGGCCGCCAAGTTCGCATCCTCCTCCTGGACGATGTCGAGGGAGCGCGGAAGCTCATCCGGATGATCATCCAGGTGTACTGGGCGGACGCTGTCATCATCGAGTGCGAGGACGGTGACGAGGCCTGGAAGCTCGTGCAGGCGTCGCCCCCGGACCTGCTGATCACCGACCTCATACATCCCGGGCTGCGCGGCGGGGACCTGTCGCAGCGTCTCGCGGAGGCGCACCCCAAGTTGCCCGTCCTCGTGGTTTCGGCCCGTCACGAACAGCTGGATGTCCTGCGTCAGCACCATCAGACGAACCCGCAGTTTCCGCGAGGATTCCTCGAAAAACCATTTACGGTTGACGCGCTGCGCGCGGAGATCAAGCGGTTGATTGTGGACCGGGCAGGAGGCGCGCAACCCATGTCGGCAGCCCCGACATGTCCCCATATCGTCCTAGCGGATGACGAGAATTTCGTCCATGAGATGGTGGACTTGATGCTACAGGAGACCTTGTCGGCTTGTACCTTAGCGAAGAGCCTGGACCGCGACGAGGCGTGGACAGGATTGCTCCGGGAGCAACCCAACCTGCTGATCACCGATAGGCTCAGCACCAATGTGCCGGGGCGCACCGAGTATTTTGGCATGAGCGGCGGGGAGTTGCTCCAGCGGCTGGCGGAGCGCCGGGTCAGTTATCCGTGTCAGGGAACTTCTCCATCAGCGGGTGGGAGGCGTATGCCAAGCAATTTGCGCGTCCGCATTTGAACGTCCGTTTTTTCACCAAGCCCTACTTCCTGACCTTTTTCCAGTGGGCGGGGCGGAAATGCCGCGACCCGGCCGATGCGTTGTCGCGGAACGGCTGATGAGTCGAGGCCGGCATCGCAGTTTTGCTCGACCCGTTGATCGGACCTGGTCCGGAGGGTTATTTTCCTAAAATGGATTCTGACTGTTTTTGGTTGGTTTAATTGGACAGCCTCGATAGGCTCCAGGCTCAACGCAGGACTTCTCGAATTCAGACGGATCTGCCGACTGAAGCGCGGGGGCAAGTGTTTATGAACGAGCGATGGCTGTCAGTTGACGAGATTGCGGCGCACCTGGGTGTGAATCCGGACACGATCTACAAATGGATCACTCGCAAGAAAATGCCGGCTCACAAGTTGGGGCGGCTCTGGAAATTCCTCGCATCGGAGGTGGACCAATGGGTCAAAGGCGGCCATGCGGCGGAGGATGTTCCACCACCAGCGGATGTCTCAGCAATCAAATGTAAATTGCTGCGGCGTAAATCAGGACAGACAACTCACCCCAAGTAAAACCGTGCATGAACGTCTTCGATCTTCGACAACGATTGGTGAATGACTACGCCCGCTATACCCGGAGCTTCATCAAGATTGCCGATCCGGCGATTCTCGCCAAGGTGGATTCAGAACTCGACGCTGGCGCATTCTGGCCGGAGCCCCTCCTTCAGCTGAACCCCACTTTTCAGTCCGGGGGAACCATTGATGATCTTGTTGACCAGGAAATCCTGCACCCTGAATGCGCCAAGATCTTCCGCATCGGCAAGACGCAAACTGATTTGTCCGGAAAGCAACTACGACTCCACAAGCACCAGACCGAAGGCATTCGCAAAGCCAAGGAGCCGAAATCCTATGTTCTCACCAGCGGCACTGGTTCCGGCAAGAGCCTGGCCTACATTGTTCCCGTCGTGGATCATGTGCTACGGCGCGGATCCGGCCAGGGAATTCAAGCCATCATCGTCTACCCGATGAATGCGCTGGCTAACAGCCAGGATGAAGAACTAAGCAAATTCCTCAAGCCGGGATATCCAGAAGGGCAGCCTCCGGTTCGCTTCGCACGTTACACCGGCCAAGAGAAAGGAACGGAACGCGACGCAATCCGCAGTAACCCACCTGACATCCTCCTGACCAACTACATGATGTTGGAATTACTGCTCACCCGGAACGACGACCGAGCGTTGGTCCGGGCCGCCCAGGGGTTACGTTTTCTCGTCTTTGACGAACTGCACACCTATCGGGGACGGCAGGGAGCAGATGTTGCCCTACTCATACGACGCTGCCGCCAAGCCTTCGGTGACCACGATATCATCTGCATTGGCACCTCGGCCACGATGGCCAGTGGCGGCTCGACGGATGATCAGAAGCGCGAAGTAGCCAAGGTCGCCCAAACGCTTTTTGGGGTTCCATTTGATGCCTCCCAAGTCATCGGCGAGACCCTGGAACGCGCCACCCCCGAGGTGGATTTTACCGACCCAGGTGCGGTTCAGTCCCTGCGCGAGGCCATCGAAGCAGATACGCCACCTCCCGATGATTACGACGTCTTTCGGCGTCACCCTCTCGCTTGCTGGATCGAAAGCACGTTCGGGGTAAGGACCGAGGAAGGCACGGGCCGCCTCTTGCGACAATCCCCCCGTCGGCTACAAGGTCCGGGTAGTGCCGCGGAGGAACTTGCAGATCTTACAGCGACCGACTCAACGCGTTGCGCTGAGGTCCTGCGCCAATTTCTATTAAAGGGGACCGAGTTACGCCACAGCGTGTCCAATCGTTTCCCTATTTTCGCTTTTCGGCTGCATCAGTTTTTCACTCGCGGTGATACGGTGTGGGCAACGATTGAGCCTCCTACCCAACGCCACTTGGAAATGTCCAAAAAAGGCGCCAAGCCCGGCGAACCGGAGAAACCGCTCTTCCCGCTGGTGTTCTGCCGGCAGTGCGGGGCTGTCTACTATCGGGTTAAGGAAGTTTCCACGGAGTACGGCAAGTTGCTGCTGCCGCGCGAGGATCGCCGGGAAGCAGATGACGACGGCAGTGGCGATGGCTACCTCTACGTTTCGGAGACGGCACCTTGGCCGCGAACCGAGGGGCCAGCTCTATTGGACCGGCTTCCGGGATTCCTGAAGGAGGCCACGTCCGAGGGGGCGGAGCGGATTGCCCCCAGTGCGCGTGCTGATTTGCCCGATCCGGTTTTTGTCGATCCCCGGGGCCAAATCGTTCCCGATGGTCAGGGTATTCCAGCGGCGCTGATTCGAGGCAACTTCCTTTTCTGCCTCCATCCTTCCTGTGGTGTGGCATACACCAAGAATCAGCGCTCCGAACGTCCCAAACTCGGCACGTTGGGGGTAGACAATCGCAGCACCGCAACCACCATTCTGGCGGTTCGGTCGCTGATCGAATTGCAGGGTGATCGCGACCTCAGGGCTGACGCGCGGAAGTTGCTCAGCTTCACAGACAATCGCCAGGATGCCTCCCTTCAAGCGGGGCACTTCAACGACTTCGCCCAAGTCGCCTTGCTGCGGTCCGCCCTGCACAAAGCGACGCAGGAGAAACGCACCACCGGGCTTGGTCATGGAGAACTTTCTCGTGCGGTCTTCGAGGCCATGCAACTTCGGCTGGACGAATACGCCGCCGACCCGGAAGTTCGGGGTCCGGCCAAAAACGCCACCAACGACGCTCTGCGCCGCGTCATCGACTACTACCTCTATCGCGACCTGCAACGCGGCTGGCGGGTGACTGCACCAAACCTCGAAGACTGCGGTCTGTTGGTCTTCGACTACGAAGGGTTGAAGGGGGCAGACGGCTTGCTGGAGGAGGCTGAACTGTGGAACGCCGGCTTCGAGGTTCAGGTGGACCGCGATCCGAAACAGTTCGTTCAGGTGCCCGCGCCGTTGCGATCCTGCAAACCAGAGTTGCGCGAAGAACTCCTGCGCACACTTCTGGACGTCTTGCGCCGTTCGCTGGCTGTCAAAGTGGACGTGCTCGATCCACAGAAGCAACTCGACTTGGTTGAGCAGACCAAGCCGCGGCTGTTGGAGGATACGGTCTGGTATTTGGAAGACGCGCGCGAACTGGTGAAATCCGTGGTGGCCTATCCCCGGCCCAAACAACGCGACGACACAACCGGGTTCTTCGTTTCCTCCTACGGCGGTTATGGTCGTTACCTCAAACGCTCGCTGACGCCCCATGTCCCACCCGCGCAAAACTTCGGTCGCCCGGAGGTGGATCAAGTCATTCGCTTCCTTCTGCTCGCGCTCAAACGCTATGGCATCGTCGAGCAGGTTCGCAGCGGTGACATTCCCGGTTACCAGATCAACGCGGACGCCCTGCGTTGGTTGCCGGCCGATGGCGAGGTTCGGCCGGTGGACCGGACGCGCCTGTTGGAAGTGGGCGAGGTGCCGCCCGAGGTCAATCGTTACTTCGTCGAGTGCTACCGAAGTTTCGTGGATTTGAAATGCGTCCTCGAAGCCCGGGAACACACGGCCCAGGTCACGTCGGAGGACCGCGAGGAACGCGAGGACCGTTTCCGCAGCGGCGATCTGCCGCTGCTGTTCTGCTCGCCAACGATGGAATTGGGCGTGGACATCGCCCAGTTGAATCTCGTCAATCTCCGCAACGTTCCGCCCACCCCGGCCAATTACGCGCAGCGCAGTGGCCGGGCCGGACGCGGTGGACAACCGGCCCTCGTCTATACCTACTGCGCCGGACGGAGCCCACATGATCAGTATTACTTCCATGAACCGCACCAGATGGTTGCCGGATTTGTGGCACCGCCTCGGATCGACATCCGGAACCGCGATCTGGTTCGTTCCCACGTCCACGCCATCTGGATGGAAGTGGCCACACCGGATTTGGGCACAACCCTGACCACGGTTCTCGACTTGGCTTCGGCCGATGGCAAGTTGCCGTTGCCCGTCAAAGAATCGCTCGCGAAGGAACTCCGGAGTCCAAGTCATCGCGCTGCGGCGTTGGCCAAGGCCAACCTGCTGATCGCCAGCATTCGCGAGGAGCTGTCCACTTCAAGTTGGTTCCACGAGAACTGGACGCGGGAAATGCTGGACCAGATTGAGCGCGCTTTCGATGCATCGTGCGAACGCTGGCGGGGACTCTACCGCGCTGCCGTGCGCCAGCGGGAACTGCATCACAAAATCATCGGCGACCATTCGCGACCGGAGGCCGAGCGCAACCAGTCTCGCCGCCTCCGCGCCCAGGCCGAGAGCCAGATTCGATTGCTGACCGAGGCGGAAGGCATCTACGAAGGCGACTTCTATTCTTACCGCTATTTTGCCGCCGAAGGATTTCTGCCCGGCTACAACTTCCCGCGCTTGCCGCTTTCTGCCTATGTCCCTGGCCGGCGCCGGCGAAAAGGGCGCGATGAGTTCGTCTCCCGCCCGCGTTTCCTGGCCATTTCCGAGTTCGGCCCCCGCGCTCTCATTTATCACGAAGGCGCCCGCTACCGCGTTTACAAGGTTGACCTCGATTTCGGCTCTGACGACATCGAAGCGACTCACGACCTTGTGACCGCCACCATGAAGCGCTGTCCGAAATGCGGCTACGCTCACCTGGAACAGGGAGCCAACCTTTCGGAAGTGTGCGACCGCTGTGGTGCAGCTCTGGATACGCCAGCCCGCATCGACAACCTCGTCCACCTGCAAAATGTCAGCGTTAAGCTGGCTCAGCGCATCACCTGCGACGAGGAGGAACGCCAGCGTTTTGGTTATCGCCTGGTCATGTCGTATCGCTTCCCGGAAATCGGTGGCAAGCTCGATCGCAAGGATGCCGAGGTGTATTGCGGCGACACTCTCGCCATGCGCCTTAGTTACGGCGACTCCACCGACCTTTATCGCATCAATCTTGGTTGGGCCAACCAGCGCGGCAACCAACCCCCCGGCTTCAATCTCGACTTGGAGCGCGGCTATTGGTCGCGCAACCAGGCCGACGACGAAGATCAGGACGATGCCACCGCGCAGGGCCGCCTCCAGCGGGTGGTGCCTTACGTCAAGGATACCAAGAACGCCCTGGTCATGCGCTTTGAGCCGCCGCGCTCAGGCCCGGAGATGGCCAGCCTCCAATCGGCTTTCAAGCAGGCCATTCTGAAACACTTCCAACTTGAGCCCCGCGAACTCACCTGCGAACCGATGCCTTCCGCCCAGGACCGCCAGGAAATCCTCTTTTATGAAGCATCCGAAGGGGGCGCGGGGGTCCTCCGCCAAATCGTTGAAGACCCCGCCGTCATTCCGCTGCTGGCCCGGAACGCGTTGGAGATATGTCACTTCGATCCAGACACCCTTGAAGACAAGGCGGCGACGACATGTGGTAAAGCGTGCTATGCGTGCCTGCTCGATTACTTCAACCAGCCGGACCACAAGGACCTCAACCGCTTCGGCATCCGCGACCTGCTTTCGGAACTCTCGCGTTCGGTCTGCCGCCCCGCCGGCGGGGCCGGGTCCCGGGCGGAGCGCATGGCCGCCTTGCGTAAACGCTGTGACAGCCAACTGGAGATGCGCTGGCTGGACCTGATTGATAGGCTGGTTTTACGGCCGCCCAGCGATGCGCAGTTCCTCATCGAATCCTGTTCCACGCGACCCGATTTCTATTATCGCGAACACAGTGCCGCGATTTACGTGGATGGACCGCCGCACGATACGCCGGACCAGATCCGCAATGACGAAGCCGTCACACAGCGGCTGCTTGATATGGGCTACATCGTCATTCGCTTCCATCACCAGGTGGACTGGACGGAAATCATCCGCCGGCATCCCGACATCTTTGGCGTCATTTCCGCATGAGCACCGTCGGCCTCTCCAATCCCGGCACGCTGGTTCAGGCGCGCGGACGCGAGTGGATTGTTCTGCCGGACTCCTCCGAAGAACTGCTGATGGTGCGGCCCGTCGGTGGGCTGGATGAAGAGGTCACGGGCCTGCTGCCAGCGGTCGAAATGGTTACCAGCGCTCAGTTTTCCCTGCCCACCCGGCAGGACCTCGGCGACTTCCGGGCCGGAGCGCTCTTGCGTGATGCCGCCCGCATTTCCACCCGTGCCGCCGCTGGCCCGTTCCGCAGCTTTGGCCGGATTGCGGTTGACCCTCGCCCGTACCAACTGGTTCCTTTGCTGATGGCGCTTCGCCTCGATCCCGTCCGGCTGCTCGTGGCGGACGACGTGGGCATTGGCAAAACCGTGGAGGCGTGTCTCATCGCTCGAGAACTTCTTGATCGTGGTGAAATCAAGCGCCTCGCCGTCCTCTGCCCGCCGCATCTGGCCGAACAGTGGCAGAAGGAGCTCGCCTCGAAATTCCACATCGAAGCCGAACTGATTCTCAGCAGCACAATTCAACGGCTTGAACGGGATTTGCCCCTTGGGGTTTCGGTTTTCGATCGTCATCCGTTCGTCATCGTCTCCACCGACTTCATTAAAGGCAAAGGAAGACGTGACGACTTTGCCCACAAATGCCCTGAGTTCGTCATCGTGGACGAGGCCCATGCTTGCTCGCCCGCCGGGGGCAAAGGCGCTGGCCGTCAGCTTCGCTATGAACTCATTCGTCAGATCACGCAGAGGCCTGACCGTCATGTGATTCTGGTTACGGCGACGCCGCACAGCGGTAACGAACTCGCCTTCCGCGCGCTGCTGGGATTGTTGGACGCTGAGTTTGAAAATCTCCCGACCGAGATCGAAATCGACACCCGCGAGTCACTCCGCAAAAAGCTGGCATTGCATCTCGTCCAACGTCGTCGTGCCGACATTCGCCACTTCCTCGACACGGACACCTCGTTCCCGAAACGCCTGGACAAAGAGGAAACCTACGCGTTCAGTCCGGACTACCGGAAGCTGTTCGATGAGGTCATTGACTTTGCGCGGGAGTTTGTGACCACTGGCGATCAGCAGCGACGTGCTCGTCGGGTTCGTTATTGGTCGGCGCTCGCCCTGCTGCGTTGCCTCTCCTCCAGTCCGGCCGCCGCCGCCGCCACGCTGCGCAACCGTGCCGCCGCGGATGAGGCGCAATCTGAGGAGGAAGCCAACGAGATCGGTCGTCGCACCGTGCTGGATCAAGACGACACGGATGATATGGCCGCCTTCGATTTCAGCCCCGGTTCGGATGTCGGGGAAAATTCCGTCGAGGGAACTCGCCGTAAGCTGCTGGCGTTCGCCCGCCGGGCCGAGGAGCTCGCCGGCAAGTCCGATCAAAAACTCATTGAAGCCACCAAGCACGTCAAAGCCCTGCTTGCTGCGGGCTACCAACCCATTGTCTTCTGCCGCTTTATTGACACTGCGGACTACGTCGCCCGCCACCTGCGCGAAGTGCTTGGTAGGAACGTCGTCGTGGACTCGGTAACGGGCACGCTGCCGCCTCACGAACGTGAGAGTCGCATCGCCGCTCTGGCGGCCTCGCCTCAACGTGTCTTGGTTTGCACCGATTGTCTCTCCGAAGGCATCAACTTGCAGAACAACTTCAACGCGGTGTTTCACTATGACCTCTGCTGGAACCCCACCCGCCACGAACAACGCGAAGGCCGGGTGGACCGCTTCGGCCAGAAGGCCACCGAGGTGCGTGTTCTCACTTTTTACGGGCGGGATAACCCGATTGATGGCGTGATCCTTGACGTCCTCCTGCGTAAGCACAAGAGCATCAAGAGCGACCTGGGGGTTTCGGTCGCGGTCCCTGGTTCCAGTGAGGAAGTCGCCGAAGCCTTGTTCGAGGGTGCCTTGTTCCGGGAGCTGGCGCGCGGCCCCGTGGAACAGCTCGGCTTCGATTTCGGCGACGCGGCCAAGTCACAAAAGGAAGCTCTTCATCAGCAGTGGGAAAATGCCCGCGACAAGGAAAAGGCCAGCCGCTCACGCTACGCGCAGCATGCGCTGAAACCCGAACTCGTAGCCGCCGAGATGAACGCCGTTCGTCGGGCGCTCGGTAGTCCCGCCGATGTGGAAGTATTCTTCCGCCAGGCGATGGCCCTCGCGGGCGTGCCGGTCAACGCCGCCCCCAAGGGGGCGGTCGAAGTGTGCGTCCACGAGACACAAACGCCACGGGCACTGCGTCAGGCGCTCCAACAGGAAACCCGATTCATTGGCCGCTTTGATCTCCCGTTGCAGGATGGTGAGATTTATCTGGGTCGCACCAGTCCGGTGGTTGAGGGGCTTGCCGGCTGGGTGCTCGACCAGGCGCTCGATCCTGCGGCTCGTGACACCACACCCGTCGCCGCTCGCTGTGGTTTGGTCCGCACCCGCCGGGTGACTGCCCGCACCACGCTGGTCGTCGCTCGCTTCCGCTACCATCTGAAGTCGCGCGTCTCGGAAGACCTCACTCTGCTCTGCGAGGAGATTGTTCCGCTCGCATTCCACGGCAGTGCGCAGTCGCTGCAATGGATTGAAGGCGACCAGGCCGAAGCGCTCCTGAGTGCCCAGCCAGACGGAAACCTCAGCCCGTCGCTCGTGGATCAGCAACTCCCACGGCTGTTGGACAACTTGTCCGATTTGCAGATGGCTCTCGCCAAGGTTGCGGGCCAACGCGCCGGTCTGCAACTCCAAGCCCACGAGCGCGTGCGCGAGGCGTTGCGCACCAGGGCCAAAGTCGGTATCGAACCGGTGCTGCCAGTGGACATCCTCGGCGCCTATTTGCTTCTGCCGGTCCTGCCGGGATGAGAACTTGATGCTACTAATATGAGACGCTTCCGCATCTTCATTAGCTCCGTTCAAAAAGAACTGGCCGCCGAACGTCGCACTTTGCGCGACTTCGTGGACCGCGACCCGCTCCTGCGCCGGTTCTTCGACGTGTTCTTGTTCGAGGACGTGCCGGCCTCCAGTCGCCGGGCCGACGAACTTTACTTGGCCGAGGTGGACGCGGCGGACGTGTATCTTGGCTTGTTCGGCAACGACTACGGTTTCGAGGACGCCGCAGGGATTTCCCCGACCGAGCGCGAATTCGACCGCGCCACGGCGCACGGCAAGACCTGCCTCATTTTCGTCAAAGGAGCCGACGACCAACTCCGTCACCCCAAGATGCGCGCTCTGGTCCGCAAGGCCGGCAACCAACTCATCCGGCGGCGCTTCTCCACCATCGCCGAACTCACCGCTGCCCTCAGCGCCAGCCTGGTCGAGTATCTTTTCGCCAGGGGCTTGGTCCAGGACCGCCCGTTCGAGGAACAGCCGTGTCCTGACGCCACCTTGGACGACCTCGATGAACGCGCCGTCGCCGCGTTCGTCCGGCGGGCCCGGGAGGAACGTCAGTTTCCTTTGGCCGAAGGTGCGGCAATGGCGGATGTCCTGACCCATCTCAATCTCCTGCTCAACGGCCAGCCTACCAAAGCCGCCGTCCTGCTGTTTGGTCGCAACCCACAGCGCTTCCTCCCCAGCGCCGAAGTCCGGTGCATGCACTTCCACGGCACCGAAGTCGCCCGTCCCGCCCCCTTCTACCGCATCTTCAAGAGCAACCTTTTCGACCAGGTGGACCTGGCGCACGACTTCGTGATGTCCAAGCTCAACCGCAGCGTCGGCACCCGCGCCGAAAGCGCGCAGGCACCTGTGCGCTATGAGATTCCGCCCGATGTCGTCCGCGAAGCCATCGTCAACGCCATCGCCCACCGCGACTACGCCTCCGACGCCGCCGTCCAGGTCTCGGTGTTTGCCGACCGCTTCGAGGTGCGGAATCCCGGACAGCTCCCGCCACCGCTCACGCCCGAAAAGCTCCGCCATCCGCACAGTTCCATTGCCCGCAACCATCGCGTTTGCGAAACCCTCTTTCTGGCCCGCTACATCGAGAAGTTCGGCACCGGCACCCTGATGATGATCCGCGAGTGCCGGGCACATGGTTTGCCTGAACCCGATTTCCTCCAACAATCCGGCGAATTCGTCACCACCATCGCCCGCGATTGGCTGACGGAGAAGGTGGTGACCGAACTCCGGTTAAGTGATCGCCAACTCAAGGCTGTGGCTCATGTCAAAACAACCGGTCGCATCACGAACAGCGAGTATCGGAGACTAACTGCTGTTACCCCGAAGACGGCAGCCCGTGACTTGAATGAGTTGGTGGCGAAGGGTGTTTTTGAACTCCACGGTGAACGGCGTGGCGCCCACTACATCCTTCGCAATAAATGAGACGTTTATGGGACATTTGAGCCACATCGCCAGCCTCACTGAAATGGGACATTTTTGGGATATTTGGGACATCGGTGCTGAAGGTTTCAGGCGCGAAGGGTGCCCCAGCCGCAAGAGCGGCCCGCGTTCCCATCCTGAACCAGAAAGGGGACAGCACGGGGACAACCGGTCGGAACCCTTCAGGAACCCTTCAAACCCTTCACGATGTTTTGAAGGTCGGTCACCCACCCCCCCAATCGGCTCAGAATCGCCTCAATTGACTCACGCCGCTTTCCTTCGGACTTCGGCCCTCGACCCTGGGACTTTCGTTTAGGCCATGCCCCGCCGCGTCACAGAATTTCAGACCATCCGCTCCGAAGGCGGATTACTGCCGTCCGATCTGCTCCGGCGCATCATTGACCCTGCTGGCAAAGTCTCCGGCGTCGAGCCCACGGCCTACGGCCTGCCCGCTGGCGAACGCATCAACGAGGCCATCACCCAAAGTTGGAACCGCCTCCGCCGCCACTGGACCGAATTTCGCGCGGCCACCAAGGACCTGTCGGCTGGCGATGCGGCCACCGGTCTCACCAACGACAGATGGTCGCTCCCGCTGTTGCGCGAGCTTGGCTTTGGCTTTCTTGCCACGACCGCCGGGCCGACCATTGACGGCAAGACCTACGCCATCAGCCGATTCGCCGGCGCCACCCCCATCCACTTGGTGGGCTGCGGCGTGGACCTCGACCGACGCGCGGCCGGTGTGCGCGGGGCCGCCGCGGGCAACCCCCACGGACTCGTCCAGGAATTTCTCAACCGCAGTGCCGACCATCTGTGGGCCATCGTTGCCAACGGACTTTCCTTCCGCATCCTGCGCGACAACCAGGCCCTGTCCCGCCAGTCATTCCTCGGATTTGACCTGGAAGCCATGTTCGATGGCGAAGTCTATTCCGATTTCGTCGTGCTTTGGCTCGTGGCCCACGCTTCGCGCTTCCTGCCGCTCCACGATGATCGTCCAGACTCTTGTTGGCTGGAGACTTGGAGCAAGGAAGCCGCCGAACAAGGCGTTGCCGCGCTCACGGACTTGCGTGGCGGTGTGGAGAAGGCGCTGGAGATTCTCGGCCAGGGCTTCGTCAGTCACCCAAAGAACGCCGCTTTGCGGGACGCGCTCCGCAAAGGTGACGTGAAGCTGTCCGACTTCCACCACCAACTGCTGCGGGTCGTTTATCGCCTCATCTTCCTGTTCGTTGCCGAAGACCGCGAACTCGAAGGCATCCCCATCCTCCATCCACCGGACAAGTCCGATGCCGCCCGCCTCGCTCGCGAGCGTTACGCCGCACACTACAGCACCCACCGACTTCGCGAACTCGCCTCTCGCATCAAGGGCAGCCGCCACGGTGATTTATGGCGACAATTTCAGCTTCTAGTGGGTGCGCTTTCGGGCGACGCCCGCTTCGCCACCGTGCGTAACGCCCTCGCCTTGCCTGCGCTGGGTAGCCTGCTTTGGTCCCCCACGTCCACTGCGCTCCTGAACGGCCCGGGGTTGGCGAGTAGCGAATCACGAATGGCGAATGGCAGCGCGGGCGAAACCCGTTCCCATTCGCCACTCACCATTCACCATTCGCCCGCCGAAGGCGCGGAACTTTCAAACTACGACTTCCTCGAAGCCCTGCGCCACCTCGCTTTCATCCGCAAGGACAAGATTCTCCGCCCGGTGGATTACAAGAACCTCGGTTCAGAGGAATTCGGCGGAGTGTATGAAAGCTTCCTGGCCCTGACCCCGCAGATCAGCAGTGACGGCGCGCGGTTCACCTTCGCGGAGTTCGCCGGCAATGAGCGCAAGACCTCCGGCAGCTACTATACGCCGGATAGCCTCGTCCAATGCCTGCTCGATTCCGCCCTCGATCCCGTGGTCGAAGCCCGTCTTGCCGATGTCGAGCGCCTCGCCAAGCTGGACTGGTCCGCCGTCGAAAAGGAAATCCAATCCGACCCAGCCAAACACACCTACGTCCTGGCTTTCCTCAACAAACACGCCGGTGTCTCCAAGACTGCCAGTTTCGAAGAGCGCCAGCGCGCTTGGAACGCCACCACGCCTGCGTCCCGCCGCTGGCCGCTCGCCGAGACCGCTCTGCTGTCCCTCAAAGTTTGCGACATAGCCTGCGGCTCCGGCCACTTCCTCGTCGGCGCGGCCCATCGGCTGGCGCGGCATCTGGCTCGCGTCCGCGCCTTGGCGGCGGGCGAAAGTGAGCCCTCCCCACTCCTTTACCAGACCGCCCTGCGCGACGTCATTGGCCACTGCCTTTACGGCGTGGACATCAATCCCATGGCCGTCGAGTTGTGCAAAGTCACCCTCTGGCTCGAAGCCCTCGAACCGGGCAAACCGCTTTCCTTCCTCGACCACCACATCCGGTGCGGGAACAGTCTGCTCGGCGCCACGCCCGAACTCATCGCCGCCGGCCTGCCTGACGAGGCGTTCGATCCCATCGAAGGCGACGACAAGACCGCCTGCTCCAACCTCAAGAAACTGAATCGCGCCCAACGCGAAGGGCTGAGCCACCTGTTCATCGCTGAGGACAACGCCATCCGCGACCGCCTCCGCCAAACCGCCGCCGCGATTGACGAAATGGGTGACAGCCGGCCCGAGGACATCCAGCGCAAGGAAGCCGCCTTCCGCGCCGAGCAGTCCAACTACGATTTCCAGAAAGCCTGGGACCTCGCCAACCTCTGGTGCGCCGCCTTCGTCATCCCGAAACGCTTCCCCGCTTCGGCGTCTGAAATCTCCAATCTCAAGTCTCAAGTTGTCGCGACGCTCGACGCTCAGCCGCTGGCGACCCAAGGCGGCCTGTTCGGCGGCACGGAGGAGTTGCCAAAAGCCAAAGGCAAGAAAGCCAAAGCTCCACGCCGGACGGATTCAGAAAACGCCATCGGCATCACGACCCAGCACCTGCGCAACTTCGTCGAAAACGGCGCGCTGCCCGAGGGACTGCTGCCTGAAGCCAAGCGGTTGGCCGCCCAATACCAATTCTTCCACTTCCACCTCGCCTTCCCCGAAGTATCCGCCCAAGGCGGATTCGATTGCGTCTTGGGCAACCCGCCGTGGGAACGGGTAAAAATTCAGGAAAAAGAATGGTTCGCCATCCGCGCCCCGCAAATTGCGGAGGCCCCCAATGCCGCCGCGCGCCGCCGCCTCATCTCGGCCCTGACCCAGGACCAACCGGAACTCTACCGGGAATATCAGGACGCCCTGCGTCAGGCCGAAGGGGAAAGCCACCTCCTGCGTAACACGGGCCGCTATCCCTTCTGTGGGCGCGGCGATATTAACCTCTACACCGTGTTCGCCGAGGGGATGCGCACCCTCCTCAATGAGTACGGTCGCGCCGGGGCCGTGCTCCCCACCGGCATCGCCACCGACGATACCACCAAGTTTTTCTTCCAGGATGTGGTGGAGAAAAAATCCCTGGTCAGCTTGTTCGATTTCGAGAACCGCCTCGGTTTATTCCCCGATGTAGATAGCCGAATGAAATTTGCGCTGTTCACGGTCGGGCGGGGGTTGCGGCCCAGTGCGGCATCAGCCGCGTTTGTTTTCTTCGCCCACGCGGTGGAAGATCTCCGCGACCCGACTCGACGCTTTACGCTCACCGCGGCCGAAATTGCCCTGCTCAATCCCAATACGCGAACCTGCCCCATCTTCCGCTCCGGGCGCGACGCCGAACTCGCCAAAGCCATTTACCGCCGGGTCCCCGTGTTGATCCGCGAAGCCCAAGGAGAGACTCCCGAAGCCAACCCGTGGGGAATCAAGTTTAGCACCATGTTCCACATGTCCAACGACTCGCACCTCTTTCGTACTCGCGAGCAGCTCGAACACGCCGGCTGGGTATTGGACGGGAACGTCTTTCGTCGGGCCGAGGAACGTTACCTGCCGTTGTACGAAGCGAAAATGGTCCATCACTTTGACCATCGCTGGGCCACGTATGATCACTGGGACACGCACGACCTTTCCCTTGCGGAAAAGCAGGATCCTACCCGGGTAGTCTGCGGACGCTATTGGGTGGCGCAACGGGAAGTCGGCCTGCGCTCTGCCGAATTGCCGGCCAATCTCCTGTCCGCCTTGCGCGCTGGCGATTCCGCGTTGATCGCCCAGGAAATCGTCCACTTGCTCTTTTCCCGCCGGCTCCACCAACACGCCGGTGACCAGGTCAAAAAAGCCCAGGCAGCCTTGGGTTCTTTATGGGAAGAATTCGTCCAAACCCACCCGGTCGTCCGATCCCTGACGCCTTTCCAGCCCGGCCCTTCGTACTGGCTGTCTTTGGCTCAGTCACCGGACAAAGGGAATCCCGCCGCACCCGAGTCGTCCTCGGAAGAAATCGCGCTGGCCGCTTGGTTGCGTTCGGCGCAATGTTACCCACGGGTCACCGAGCCGGAAACGCCACTCACGAACCTCTCCGACCTATTAACTTTCGCCGAACAGACGCTCCTTCGAGCGATGCCCCGTTGGCTGCTCGGCTGGCGAGATATCGCGCGCAGCACAGATGAGCGGACGGTAGTGGGCGGTGTGTTTCCTCTGGCCGGAGTTGGGCACACGCTCCCAGTTTGGATGATTGAACATAGTCATGCGAGTTGTTTGTCACCCTTGTTGGTCAGCTTTGCATGCGATTTTTTTACCCGGCTGAAAATTGGGGGGACGCACTTGACATACTTTATTCTAAAACAGTTACCGGTTTTCCCACCTGGCCAACTGGATCATTTGGCAGCTTGGACCGGTCAAACACAGGAAATCCACACCTGGCTCCTCCCGCGAATTTTGGAACTCACTTACACGGCGTGGGACTTGGAGGCGTTCGCACAGGACTGCGGCTGGAGTGGCCCGCCGTTCCGTTGGGATGAGGAACGGCGTTTTCTGCTCCGCTGCGAACTGGATGCCGCTTTCTTCCATCTCTACCTCCCGGCCACGGCCGACGGCGACTGGCGACCCGCCCGGCAAGCCGAGGGCTGTCCGCATGAGGAGTCCGCCGAAGAATTGGCGGCGCTGAAGCAGTATTTTCCCACCCCGCGCGATGCCGTGGCCTACATCATGGACACCTTCCCCATCGTGAAGCGCAAGGACGAGGCGCGCACGGAACAAAAGAATGCGGCGGGCGAAGTGATTCAACCCGGACGTTACATCACCAAAGACACCATCTTGGAAATCTACGACGCCCTGGCGGAAGCCATGCGGACCGGCCAACCCTATCAAACTCGTCTGGATCCACCGCCCGCCGACCCCCGCTGCTGCCATCCACCGAGGCGCTGAATCAAGTTATGCGAAAGAAATCCATGCAGCATACTGGGGGTGAACCGGACGGCTTCGACAAGCACGATCTTTCTAACAGTGGGAAGGACCGGGGGACATCGTGCCCCCCCCTGGTGGTGAAGCTCAAGGTGCTGAGCGCCCGGCGCGGTGCGAAAGATCTGCCACCTCCAACGGTGCATGGCCCTTACTTTTAACTGTATCGCATGCGCACCGACCGTCATTGGCTGCGTCAGAAACTGGTTGTCCACGCCCGCGACCGTGAACGTTGCGAGAACTGATGCGGCACTGGCCCAAAACACCGCACACCTAAAAGAAAGCCCGCCTCACTGGGCGAACTTTCCGTGATCCTCACGCCGCCAGTTTTCGGAGCCGGGGCTCCGTCGCGGTGGGTGAGGTGGCGAACCGGGCGCGGCTAGTGGCCCAGGTACGCAGGGCGGTGATTTGTTCGGCCATTGTCTTCGACAACGGCACGAAGTCGGTCAACACGCGGGCCACATCCAGATCCGTCGGTTCCGTGCCCCGACTGAACGCGTCATACAACGCCTCCACGAACACGGCTTCGATCTCGCTGCCGGTGAGTCCATCACTGGCCCAGGCGAGTTGCCCCGGGTCGAAGTCGGCCGGGTTGCGACCGTGCTTGCGGATTTGAAGGCTCCAGATGGCCTGGCGCTCGTCCGCGTTGGGCAGGTCCACAAAGAACAGGGCATCCCAGCGGCCGGCGCGGAGTAGTTCCGGCGGCAACTGGGAGACATCATTGGCGGTGGCCACCACGAACACCGGGGCCGTCTTCTCCTGCATCCAGGACAACAACGATCCCAGTACCCGTGCTGAAGTGCCGCCATCGGTTGATCCCGACGACTTGCTCCCGGCCAGCCCCTTTTCCAGTTCATCCAGCCACAGACAGCACGGGGCAATCGCCTCCGCGGTTTGAATGACCGAACGCAGGTTCGCCTCCGACTGGCCGACCAGTCCACCATACAGGCGACCCGCGTCCAGCTTGAGCAAGGGCACGCCGAAGACTTTTGCGGTCACCTTCGCCGTGAGCGACTTGCCCGTACCGGCAATGCCGATGATGAGCAACCCCTTGGCCGGCGGCAGACCGTAATCCGTCGCCCGCTGGGTGAAGGCATGGCGGCGTTTGAGCAGCCAGTCCTTCAGCACATCAAGGCCGCCGATGGAGTCGAGCGATTCACGGGTTTCGATGATCTCCAGCAGGCCGGATTTCTTCACCGCCTGCGCTTTCTCCCGGGCAACCACCGACGCTTCAATGGTCCGGGTCTGGGCGTAGGACAGGGCGAAGGCGTTCTCGGCCTCGATGGTCGTCAGGCCGCACGCGGCATCAATGGCCTGTTCCCGGTGTTCGGGTGACAGGTCTTTGATGCCGGCGGATTCGAGGATGCCGCCGAGAACGGTGCGCAGCGCTTCCTTCCCGGGCAAGGCGAACTCGACGACGGTGAGTTCCCGTTCCAGTTCCGGTGGCAAGACCAGCCGACAGCCAACAATGATCAGCGGCTTCTGCTTGGTCTTTCCTTCCAGCAACACGTCCTTGAGCTTGCGGACAATGATGGGGTTCGGGTCTTGGAGGAACAGGTGATAATCCTTGAGCAGGAAGATGGTGCGCTCGGGTTGTTCCCCGATGAGGCCGGCTTGCCCGGCTTTTCGCACCCTTTGGCACCGGGCATAGGGTGCTTCGATCCCGGCTTTGATACGGTTGAGTTTTTTGAGTTCTCGTACCCGCTTCCAACCCTTGATACGGCTCTGGACTGGCGACCGATCGAACGGGTCCTGCAGGCGGTGGATCCGGCGACGACAGGGCGCCCGCCATGTGCCCCGCTGGCTTTAGTTCAAGATGAGTTTGCTCCAGCACTGCTACGGCTTGTCCGACCCGCAGTGCGAGGAACTCGTCCGTGACCGCCTGAGCTGGCGGCGGTTCGTGGGCTTGGGCTTGCAGGACGCCGTGCCGGAGGCAGCGACACTGGTGCGTTTTCGCCAGTGGCTACGCAAGCACTACCGGCACAAAAAAAACTGTTGGGCTCGGGCACCCGGCAGTTGCAAGCCAGGGGGCTGATTTTGAAAACCGGTGCGTCTGGTGAATGCGACGCTGTTGCAGGTGGCCCGCCGGGGCGCCGGGCAAGGCCGACCCCCCCGTGGGACAGGCGGTGTGGGAAGGACAACCGCGGTTCGGGAATTGTGGCAGGAGGGCGAAGCGATCCGGGGGTTGGGAAGGGGAGTCGTAACCTACTGGAACGTGTAGCCGTTACCAGCGGCCCCGCGCAGATCGGACCAGGCAACCTCAACCCAGCACTGCTGGCCCAACATTTCCAATAGCATAGTGACCCGGGCTTGGGCTTTATCCAAACGGACCACCTTACCGGTAAAACCTTGCAACGGTCCCGTTCCCAAGGTCAACTCCTCCCCTACTTTCAAGACAGGCAAGGCGCGGGGCGGCAAAGCCTGGCTCAATTCCCGCTGCAAGTCGGCAATGATAGATGGCGCCAACACGGGAACACGATCGCCAAAGTGGACGATCTGGCTCACGCCATCGGCGTAGCGGACGAGCCGGTGGTCTTGTGTGAGATCAAAGCGGGCAAACAGATAGCCGGGGAAAAGCGGCTGCAGGCACCAACGCGGCTTACGATTGAAGACCCGTTGGACTCGAATTTGGGGCAGGTAAACGGAAATCTGATTATACTGTGTCAGGGCATTGACCGCCACGCACTCCCGGCGGGGCTGAGTTTTAATGCAATACCACTGCTGGGCGGCCGCCGCGAGGGCCCCCGGACAATCCGATTCCATCGACTTCCCAAGTTGGCTCATTTTCAGGTCTAATTGCATCTGAATGGCCGCCACAAGCCGGAGACACTCCATTCACCGACAGTCTCCGCTCATTTCGCGCCCCATCCGCAACCGTCCCTCCCGGGGATACCCAAAAGGGTTGGCCGCACGGGCTGGAATAACCCCTAGATACCGGGTGTCGGCCATCAAAGCAACTCTGATTGTCCATTTATCGCCCGGTAAGCCGCGATTTTCTTGCCCACTGTCCACCACTATCGTCGCGGTGTTTGGTCACGACACGGCAAAGGCACGCCGCTCCCGGAGTCTGAAGCGTCAGAATCCTCCCAACATATTGGCGGAGACTAAACCCCGCGCCAACCGCGAGTTGACGGGATCGGACGTTCACTCGGGCGACGTGCTCAGGTGAAATCCGCACTGGATCACCCGCGCTTGGATAAAAATGGATCCCTCACGAGGGTGGCGCCCGGGAAACGCCACTTTCCCAACCGCCGACTGACCCGCGGAAAAAAAGACGGAAATCAGATGCTGAAGCCCAGAAAGAAAAACGAGCGTACCGGGGACGGTACGCTCGTGAAGGGGGGGCGGGGAAGAAAGGCGTCCGTGGATGGACACCCATCACCTGACGCGCAAAGGGGACGAAGCCGAGGCCCAGCGCCTACGCGCTTAGGCCAATATCCAGTCGAAAACACGCACAACCATCAAGGCTGTGCATAATCCCGGCCTCCGGGGGGCACGATGGTGGCATCCCCAATCGGCGACTGACTGGGGGTGGAGGTCAGCGGAATATAGGGTGGTTGGATGGTCGGCGGTCCTTGCAAGTTCTCGCCACTGGCTTGGATGGGGCCGGATTTGACTTGACGTAGAATGGCGACCACATCGCTGGCGGTAACGGGACGCGCATCAGGTTGGGTTGGCTGGAGTTGCTGGGACAGGTCGGGTCGTGCCGCCGCCAGACTCTGCAAAATGGCCGCCGCCTGGTCCGGCGCGGTTTTTACCGCCACCAGCGCGACTTGCTGGTACTTGACTGGGAACGCGCGAACCAACGCGTAAACGATGTTGGACGTGGATTGCGGCGTGCTCGCGACCACCGCCCGGATTATTTGATTGATCTCCCGCTCCTTCGTGCTGGGGTCAACTGCGGCCACGGCGATTTCTGGCGCAGCGGCCGGATAGGCCTTGGCCAAGGATGCCGATGCCGACGGCAACGCAGCTGGACGTAATTGGCCCACAGCAGCCAAGGCACGGCGCAGGACTTCCGGTTGGGTTTGCGCGTCTGCTGCACCCGTCAGGGCGACCAACTGGGCGGGCCACTGGGCCACCGGCGTCTTTTTTAATACCGCAGAAAAATCGGGGGACTCCGAAGCCGCCCCTAGAACATGGGCACCCGTCAAACTAACGGTCAGGAAGATGGCGAAGAATAATTTTTTCATTATCAGTGTCCTGGGTTGAAGGTAGCCGACGGGCGCCGTTTGCGCAACAGCAGCATCACCCCGAGTCCGAGACATCCGAGCGCCGCGGCTGTTGGTTCGGGGATGGCCTGAATTTCCATCGCAATATTCACTTTCGGGAAGTTGTTGTTGACCGACAATTGCCAGCCACTCGGCGTCATCAACCAGTAATCATCATAGCTGCTCCCCACCACCGGGGGATCATAAATATCCACGCCAGCGGTCCCTGTAGAATAATTAAAACGCAAGGCCAGCGTCAGTTCATTGGCCGGGATGTCCAGCCCGCCCGGCCAATCGCTCGAATCGAAGCGAATGGTTAACCGATCCGTGTTGGGCAGGGGATTGATATTATCGTAGGCGAATAGAACCGTGCCCGGGGTGGCGTAGCCGTTGAAAAGCGGACCGTCATTCAGATGGAGCTTCAGATCGATGGACAGATCCGTGGTGTTTTCCGCCCAATACTCGAAGCTGAAGGTACTGACAGACCGTTGGGTCCCGGCCAAAACCACCTGGTCCCCGAACCACACGCCGTCTTCGGCCAGCAGCCGCTGCACCAGATCATTTTTTGAGTTGTCGTAGATAACGTCGGCAACGAGTTTCGCCGGACAGGCGGTGGCAAGCACGACGCCGACGGCCAAGCTGGTTAGATATTTCTTCTTCACAAGACTGATTTTGAGGTAAGCCTAGAGATCGTTCCTTCGTCTGTCAAGATTTTTTTGAATTTTTTGTTGCCTGAATGACGGTGCCAGCGGCCGGTTAATCCCCGCCAATGCCGTTTAAGCATTCCCAAGACATGGAAGGCGAAACAGCGCCGAACAGCAACGCAACTTACTTATATCCCGCAGGTTACGCTAGTGCTGTCCGGCTTCATAGCCCATTACGCGGAGGATGCTGGAAAAAGCATTGTTCCTCCAGGCATTTTTGAGGCTCTCTTTCGGGAGGTTTTTCCTCCTCCATTCTTTACGCGTTGCTGTGGGCCTCGGGGGGGGGGCACGCAGGCTTCGCCGCGACGGCGAAACATTCACGCCCAAAGGGTTGTAGCCCCGTTAGCCGGGCGGGAAAATTCTATCCGGCAACCGAGTTGTGGGTCCGGGGCCCGGTAGGATCTGGGCTCGACGCCGTAATTACAGCGCCACACGCTTGAAACGGCGATGCCGTTCCGGATTTGGCGGTCCAGATAAGCGAAGAAAACATGTGGTGCATCAGCAGGTTGCTGATATTGCCGGTCGTCCCCAGGTTGACGTAATTCTTGGAAATGTCGGCGGCTCTGTTGAAGTGCCAGAGGTGGAGGCGACAACGAATTGCCAAAGCTGCCAGGCTCAAACAGGAACAACGGTCCCGATCCCCTGCAATAGCCAATCCGCGCTGGGTTGGCCGTACGGACGAAAAAAACCCCAGAATGCCCATCGCGGGTGTCGTCGGCAAAATTTCTGCCTGAACGTTAAAACGGCATTGAGATTAACCAAAACCACGTCACCGAATTTTGGCCCGATAAAAATGGCGGGCGCTTCCGGCAACATCCGTATTGGTATGACCAAAGCTTCCTGCCTTCAGGGTATTGGTAAGCAGCGGCGTCCAATGTTGCCAATTGGTGCTGGTTTCGATGGCAAAAGCGGCCGTGTCCGGACCGTGAAGCTCGAACCAAAAACGGCCTTCGGGGGTAAGTCCGCAGCGGGTAAAATGCAACGTCGGCAGAGAGACTGAAAGTTGCCAACGATGGGTTTGCGACACCTCCGGATCGGCGGAGGGCCGGAGCCAGTCAGAGACGTCTGCCACGGTCAACTCCAAGGTGTGCAGGCCGGAAGTCAGCAACGTCGGCACCACGCTCAAGGCGGGAGTTGGCGTGTTGGTGAACCAAACGCCGTCCAGCGACCAGCGATAGGTGAAAATTTCGGTTGGCCAGGGAATTGGCGTGACCGCGAAAACCACCGGGGTCGCATTGGTCAGCACCCAAAAATTCGTGGCCGGAGTGACGGCATCCCACCAACTGAGACGGGAATAAATGTGGCGCACGAGCGCTTCCCGGCAAACCTCGCAAAAGGGCACCTCGGGTTGCAGACTCCGCATCCGACAATCCGGTCGCGGCCGATACCATCCCGTGGCACTGTAATTCGCCCCGGCAAAGAGCCCGATGACGTCCCCGAAACCGGCCGGAGTGGGCACCGGCGTCGTTTCATCAATCCACTCGCGCCACTTGATCTGGGCGCGGTTGGTTTCCTGGGTGACATTCGGCGCCTCACCGAACAGGCTGGCCTCCAGACCTTCGCGCCCTTGGTCGTATTCATCACCGAGCCCGCCCAATAAATGGCCGGATTCATGCACGAAAATTTCCAGAAACGTGGGGCCGGTGGCCGCCAGCAACAGATTGGTGTTGGCGCCGCCCCCATCTTGATACGGGGTGTTCACCAAAACGATCGGGAACCGATGGGGATACGCATTCGTCGGAAAGTGGGCGTCAAGGAGTGTATTGAGACGGGCCCGGCCGCTGGCGGCCAGCCCCAACACCCAATCGGTCGGGCCAAAGGTGGCATCAAAATAGGTGTTCACCCAAACGGGGGGATTGAGCGCCGGTCGGTCGGCTCCCTCCTGGGGGGAACTGACGAAGACCGCATACGCATTGAAACCCGCAGCGTAACGGGAAAAAGGGTCCGTGTTCAACAGTCCGGCCGAAAATCCATTCCCCCAGAGTGCGTTGGTGCAATCCTGAAGAAACCGGTCCGTTTGTCCATGGGTATAACCTTCGGCAAAGAAGACCAAATTCAAGCGATTCCAGCTCGGCCCATCGGTTTGCAACAGATGAAGATCGGCGGCGCGGGTACCGCATGCGCCAACAGCAAGGGTGAGCCAAAAAACCAGCGTTCTCATCGCAGTTGGAGCCGAAAGTAGGCGGCCGGATTCGTCGGAGGCAACTCAATCTGCCAGAAGCGATTGGAGACCAGCGCTGCTGGTGGGACGACCGGATACCAATAAACGGGCGGCTGCAATTGGTCGGCCTGTACCAGTGCAAAAGTGTCGGCGGCGCCTTCCCACGACAAAGCCACGGCCGCCGATTCCGGCGACCCGGCATTGAAGTTAGGATTACGGAGAACAATGCGCAAAGGCGGCGGACCGGTCACCATCCGGGCGGCGGAGAATTCCGAGGTGTTCCCTTGTGCATCCGTGGCGGTGGCGGTGATCACCCATCCGGGCGTGACGGCTTGGGCCAAGGAGACCCGAAAAGCGTTACTGCACAGGTTGCCTGCGGTATGCGTCAAAGTGCCCAGATAAAATTGACCCTCACCGTAACCCGTCGGGTTCGGCGCGGGGCTGGCATAAAAGTGGAGTGCGTAGACCCGGTTCGGAGCGGAATTGAGATAGCCCTGGAGTACCAGCGACTGGCCGTCGGTGAGGGCGGAGGCGAGCACCGGATAATTTTGGAGCCGGTTGGCGCCCGTGTCCGTGTCGCACACATCATTGACGAGCACGGTTCGGCCCGCCGCTTTGACGCCCAAACCGATGCCCAGACCCGAATTGGAAAAGATGGCGTTGCCCACCACAGCATTCTTTTCTCCCGAACGGATGCGCACTCCCGAATAGTCGAAGGGAACGTTGCCAGCGTGGGCGATGATATTACCGCCCCCGGTAGCGGCATCCCCCACCGTGATATTATTACAAGCTTCCATTTCAATGCCGTGCGCGGCATTCCCCAGAGCCGCGCCGTCGGAACGCACGCCAATCTGGTTGCCCAAAATCCAATTATTGTGGGCGTTCGTAAGGTAGATGCCCGTTATTCCATTGGCCGAAATCAGATTGCCCGCCCCCGCCTCCATCCCCCCAATCCGATTATTCTGCGGAGATCCGGCCGCCCCTGGATTCAGGCCAATGCGAATGCCATCGGCCTGATTGCGCACTGCCACCATCCCCGAGGCATCGGTGCCGATAAAATTCCCGTAAAAGACATTATTGGAAGTCCCTCGGCCAGTCAGGCTGGCACCCATTTCGTTGCCGGACATGACATTGCCGCTGCCGGGACTGAAACCGCCAATGGCGTTGCCGCCCGCCTGATCCAGAACTAATCCGGCGATCTGGCGGCCCAGCCGGGTGGTGCTGGTCGGCCCGGTGCCGAGGTAATTGGCTTGGACCGAATTCGAGGACGCATTTTGCAGTACGGCGCCATAGAGATGATTACCCGAAAAAACATTGCCCGCGCCGGGGACACCGATTTGATTGTGCATCGCCCCGCTCAGCCAAATCCCGGCGATCCCATTGGATAACGGCGCCAGCCCATTACCGGCAACCCCGACCCAGTTCCCGCCGATCCAATTGCTGCGGGTGTTGCTCCCCAGGAGATAGACGCCCGATCCGGTATTGCCGGAAATCAGATTACGCGCGTCTGTTGCCGCACCGCCCACGATGTTGTTGCTGGCGGTCCAGAGACTGACTCCCGCCCCGCCATTCCCCCGCGGCTGTTGGCCGGTAAGGTCCGTGCCCACCCGGTTGCCGGTCACCCGGTTGGCCCAGGCGCCGCCAACCAAATCCACGCCATTGGAACGATTGGCTGAAATGAGATTGCCCTGCAGCCAATTCTGGGCGCCGCCCGCAATAATCACCCCGGAGTCCAGGTTGCCCAAGTGCGTTGCCTGTCCGGCGGCGTCCATGCCGATATGGTTGCCGGCCACGATATTATTGCTGGCGCCCCGGCCCCGGATGGCGACGCCTGAGGCGCCGTTCCCGGCAATAATGTTGCGCTGTTCCGGCGCGAGGCCGCCCACTTGATTGGCCACGCCGCCATTGATGTACACCCCTTCGTAAGCATTCCCCAACCGGGCCGTTCCCGTGACGGTGGTACCGATCAGGTTGCCCCAAATACGGTTCGATGCCGCTTGTCCCGTGTTATCAATCAGGAGCCCTTGGAATCCGTTTCCCGAGATGACATTGCCGGCGCCCACCTGATCCCCCCCGACCAGGTTATGGGCCGAACGGTAAATGCGGACCCCGCCAAATCCATTGGCCACCGCCGTCTGTCCGGTTGCATCCGTCCCAATCCAGCAAGCGGTGATGGTATTGCTGCTGCCACCGTACAATTCGATTCCGTAAGCCGGAAATCCTTGAATGATCAACGACTGGACCGTCACGCCGGAAGCCGTGATTCGCAATCCGGTGGTGTCGCTGGGAGCGAGATTGCCCGCGAGAATCACAATCGGTTGTCCTCCATAACCCGATTGCGTTCGACCATCCATCAACAGCGCCTCGGTAATGTTGGGCAGTGGCGAGAGCGGGCGGATATAGTGCGGTGGGGGCCCGGGCAGTTGAAAGTGAATTTGATCCGGGCCGGGGTGGGCATTGGCGTCCACGATGGCTTGACGGAGCGATCCTGGGCCGGAATCGCCAGTCTGACTGACGATGAACACCTCTGCGGTGGCCGGGACAACCGCCAGCAGCAGGAGCCCGATTCCCGCGGTCCCAAGCTGACGCCAACCAACCAGCCCCCGCCAGGCACAACCGGGATCATTGCCCCGGTGCGGGTGGGTGGACACACGACAGTCGCCCTGGCCGTGCTCCGCCTGGCGGGAACAGGGAAATTTTGCGGGGAAAAGGTCAGGCTGTATCATGGGCGGTGGATGGTAGCGGGCTTCCGACGCCATCGGCAACAATTGAGCACCGGGTCATCGGACAGTGGAGCAAAGTGGCATGGATCGGTCCGGCAGGGGATGGTTTATGTTTGCGGCCTCTGGCGGCGTCTCCCTATTTTGAGTCTTGTGAACAATACGCCATCCACACATTTGCCAAGGCGTAACTGACGGCGCCATCATGAATGTCCTGCGGGTTCACGCCTACCGGTTTAGCGGCCAACTGCTGGCGGTCAGTTTATTTGCGGGACTCGCCTTTGCGCCCTGGGCCTTTGGCACCACCCAACCGTGGTCGATTGCCACGCTCAATGTCCTGGGCACGTTGGCGGGAGCGGCCACGCTGCTCCGTTACGGACTGCAACCACGGCTGTCGGGGGGCCGTCCGGACCGGGTCGCCCGCATTTTAGCCGGACTTAATCTGGCCCTGCTCCTCTACGAAATCGTGGCGGCCATCAACGCTCAATCCCGCTATGACCATTGGACGCAAGCCTTCGTGCCCCGGGCCCATTGGTCAGGCCTGCCCGCCAGTTTGGATCCCGCGACGGGTTGGTTCTGGCTGTGGCGGGATCTGGCTTTGAGTGGATTTTTTTGGGCCACCCGCAGCTGGTTGTTGACGGCTGAAATGGGGCGGGGTTGGTCCAAGCGATCGCTTCGCCCGCGACCGGTGAATCGGTCCCGCCTGCGAAAGTTGATCTGGTTTGGTGTACTGAATGGGAGTGCGCTGGCTCTGGTGGGGCTGATCCAGCGTTATACCGCCGATGGGGCGCTGCTCTGGCTGGTCAAACCCGCCATCAACCAGGCGCCCACGGCCCAGTTTGGTCCGTATGCCTACCGCAGCAATGCCATGCAGTATCTATCCATGCTCTGGCCGCTGGGGCTGGGGCTTTGGGGCACCCAATCCACCTCCTCCCGAGTGCCGCGGAAGAAGGCCACGTCCTGGCTGTTACCGGGACTCTCGCTTTTTCTCATTACCTGCCTTTTCCTCTCCCACAGCCGCATGGCCGCATTGGTCGGATTGGCCGGTTGGTTGGCGGCTGGCGCGTTGATTGCGCCCCTGGCCTTCCGGCGTCAAATCCCCGGCGCGAAACTCATGTTGGGGGCGCTGCTCGCGGCCTTGGTCGCCGGTTTATGGGCGGGTCATGACTGGATGACACTGCGACTGGCGGGCGAAGGTTTGGCGGATCATGAACGATTACTGTTGCGCGAGGCGGGTTGGCGCATGGTCCGGGAATACCCGGTTTATGGCACCGGCCCCGGCACCTTTGCCATCGTTCACCAGTTCTATTTGGCCGGGCAAACGTGGTACGCCCAGATGCATTGCGACTATTTGGAAATTCTGGCGACGTTTGGGTGGATCGGCACCCTCCCCTTGCTGGGCGGTCTGCTGTTCCTGCTCATCGGTTTATTGATGGTGAAATCGCGGGACCGGCTGCTCGCGGGCTTTATCCTGATCGCCTTGCTGGGTTGTCTGGCTCACGCCAGCATGGATTTTCCGTTCCAAATCTATTCCACGACCCACCTGTTCGTCATCATCAGCGCGTTGGCCAGCACACTGGCTTGGACGGGGAGGCGCTTTGGCCTCCCGTTCACCTCAAAGGCACCCCGCGAACGCCCCGGTCCCGGCCAAGAGACGAATCACTTGTCAACCGCGTCCGCGATTAAAAATTCATCCCCGCCGGCCGATCATCCCGCCCCGTAGCCTTCCGGCGTTCCGTAGGCGTTCTTGGTGCTGTAATAATAATAGCCGCGCCCGCGGGAGGTGGCGACCCGGTTGATGACCAGTCCCCGGGGAGTGGCCCCGGCCCGTTCCAGAATGGTCATCGCGCGCTGAACCGTTTTTATCGGGGTGCGTCCGCTCTCGATGACCAACAGCAGGAACTTGGTATGCGGCAGGAGATTTAGCGTATCCGCCACCGGATTGATCGGCGCGGTATCCAGGATCACGCAGTCATAATGGTTCCCCGCTTCGTCCAACAATTGGGCGATCTCGGGCGCGTTAAGCGTTTCGGCGGGGTTGGTAATTTTGCTACCAGCGGGAATGACGCTCAGCTTTTCCACCGGACTCGTAGTGACAATATCGGCGAACGAGGCGCGTTTGAGCACATAATCCGCAACCCCCGGACGCGAGGCTGGCCAGCCAAAGGTCTCACTGACGGCGGGACGTCGAAAATCCAAATCAATCAACAGGGTGCGCCGTCCCTGTTGTGCCAGGGCAATGCTGAAATTGACCGCCGTAAAGGTTTTGCCTTCTCCGGCGACCGCGCTGGTGCAAATAATCCGCCCCGGATTGGCGGCCCCGTCAGCCAACAGGACTCCGGCGCGCAGGGTGCGGAACGCCTCGGCGGCCGGGCTGCTTGGATGATTGAGCATCACCAAGCGGGAACGTTCCCGTAGCACCGGACGACTCCGCGGCACCACCGTCAGCGCCGGCACCCCCAACAATAGTTCCGCTTCCTCCAGGGATTTAAAGGAGTGATCGAGTTGCCAGATCAGAAAGACCAGCCCAACCCCCAGCGCCAGTCCGCCGATGCCAGCGACCAGAATGAACAGGAGGGGGGGCGGTCCCGCCGGGAAAAAGGGCAAGGCCGCGGCTTCCACAATACTGAATGGAGAACGCTCAATGGTGGCGGTCAGGTCGGTTTCTTTTAACCGTTTAAGCACGGTTTCGTACAGCCCCCGATCTGTGTTCACCTCCCGTTGTAAAGCGGTTTCCTCCAAGTCCAAACGGTTGAGTTCCAGAATCTTTTGGCGGGCTGCGAGCAGAAAGTCTTTGGCTTCAGCTTCCCGAAGATCCAAAATTTCCGCTTGGAGTTGCAGATTGGCGGCGGCTTGCTGCACGGTATTCGAGAGGGTGGTCTGCACCTCGTTGAGGCGGGCCTGGGCGGCAATCATTTTCGGATACTTTGCCTTGTACCGCGTTGCGTATTCTTTCACGAGCAGCAGCTGGGTCCGGTAGAGATTTTCGGCATCAATGACTTCCGTGGCCGCCCGCACGGCGGGCAACGCGAGCAATTGGGCGATGTCGCCATTCGCGTCTTTCGTTTTCTCCAACTGCTGTTGGAGGGAAAGGCGTTGGGCGCGGATCTCGGAGAGCAACTGATTGTAAAAGGTGACATCCTGCTCCACCGAGGTGGCCCGGTCCCCGGTCGCCTTGGCCGCCCGTTGTTCCTGGAACGTATTTAGTTTCTGCTCGGCGGCCTGGAGTTTCTGCTTCAACTGGGCCGCTTCGTCCTCCAGCAGGCGATTGGCCTGCCGGGTTTCCGCCGTTTGCCGCTCGGCGGTAAGCCGGATGAATTCCTGCACGACCCCATTGGCGACTAATTGCGCCGTCTTCGGGTCCGGGTCCAGGGTGGTGACCTCGATCAAGCGCGTGTTGCGGCGTAATTTTGCCTTGGTGGCCCGGGCCAGTTTAGCTGCTCGCGCTTTGAGAAGCTCCGCTGCCGGTTCATCCGCCGCCGCCTGATTGGTTGAGGCGAGCGTCGCGGCCACCCGCAGCATGACTTCCTGGCTGACAATTCGTTGCGCGATCGTGTTCAGCGCGTCCGCGCTCGCCAGATCGAGCTTGCTGACGTCGTCAATCTTCACGATGTTAAGCGCCTCCCGGCGCACCTCCACGAGTGCGGCAGCCTGGTACTGCGGCACGCGGTGACTGACGTACCACCCTCCGCCCAGCAAGCCCAACCCCAAACCCAGGACCGGAATATACCAATAGACCAACAACCGACGTCCCCAGTCCACCAGATCAACGATCCCGCGATCGGGACCGCCATAATCTCCGTAGCCGCCGTAACCCCCATAACCACCGTAGCCGGTTGGGGGCGGGGCAGGCGGGCGGGCGTCAGGCGCTCCCGGCGCGACCGGGCCGGAAGACAAATTAGGATCGTTCATGGTTAAAATTCAAAGAATACTCCAGCGGTGACCTATTCGAAAATCTCCGACATCGCCACATTAAACTCGACGGGGTTATTAACGGGCGCTGCGGCACCCGCCGCCAAGGATTGAAGGAACCCGGCGACCCCGGGGCAAGACAGCCAAGCAATCATGGTTACGGTTAGGTGTTGAAAAAGCTGCGGCGTCCCTCGGCTGGGTGGCGATCCCATGCTTCCGCGGTTCCGTTTTCCGGTCACCACAAGCTTTCCTCGACGTTGATCACATCGTTGGCTTGCACCTCAAAAATCTGCGCAGCGGAGGATTTGGCCATGGCGCGACCATCCACTTTGATGACGCGCTCCTGGTCGGCTTCCATGCGTTTGACGGTGATGCGCCGGGGTTCGCCAATCCGGGTGTACCCTCCGGCCATGGCGATGGCCTGCAATAAATTGAGCCGTTCATTGGCCGGAAACAAATACACGCCGGGATTCCGCACCTGCCCCAGGACCGTGATCCGGGCGCGATTGTACTCGATGATATTCACCCCCACCACGGGATCCACCAGATAATCTTCCATATAGGCTTCCCGAATCCGCTGCGCCGCTTCGGTTTGCGTCAAGCCACTGATGGCAATGCCAAACACCAGGGGCATGTCAATCTCACCGTTTTGATTGATGCGGGTGCGCGTGGTCAAATCGTCTTCTCCATAGACCCGCACTTCCACCTGGTCGCCAATCCCCAGGCGATAGTTGAGGTTGGTGAGTGCCGGAACCGCCGCCACGGTTTCATCCGCTCCCTGAGTCACCTGTGGGTCCGGCCCGGCCGGGTGGGCGGCGGGTGCATTGGTGGATTGAGCCCATCCCACCAACCCCCAACCGCCCAGAGCCACAAGACTCAGGAGTGTTTTCAAGCGCTGATGTTCTCGCCGGAAGCGGCCCATTAGGTTGTCATCAAGCATAGACATGGGAGATATGAGGATTAAAATCGGTAGGCAAACGACAACTCAACGACATTACGAGTGATCGCCTCAGTGATCGCGCTGGAGGAACGGTCGCGATGACGGTACTGCAGCCGGGCTTGGGAACGCGGGGACACCTGGTAGCCGATCCCCGTCGCAACCTCCCAGAAATGATAGGTGCCGCCGGACGAAGCGCCGGAGCGAACCGCGGTCTGCCGGTTCCCCCCCACCCAGCCACTGCCGGTGAGCGTAAAACGGCTGCTCAGATGATGTTCGCCCGCCACCCGCAACTGGGTCGTCTGATCGAATTGCCCCACCGTCCAGTAGGAAAGCCGTTTATCACTGGAAAATTCCGCCAACAACCTGGTTTTATCCGAAGGAGTGTAATTCACCGCCACCGCCCCCAACGGAGAAACTTGGTCGCGGTCGCCCCCGGAAGATTTGACGGAAGTGAACTGCGCACCCGCGCGCAGCGTGAAGAGCCATTTTTCTGAAGGACGCCAGCGTAAATTCGCCGTCGGTTCATGAATGTGGCTGTCGGCCTGGGAGCCCGACGATCGCGCCGTCTCCACGTCCCGGTAATGGTAACCCAGCCCCGCCGCCAGGGTCGGACGCGGGAGTATTTCGGCCAGCAATCCGCCCGCGTACTCGAGGGTCGCATAGGAAGTGACTTTCATGTCATCGCGGCGACCGTCCACACTCAGCCGGGTCTTTTCCCCCAATTCACGCGCCACTTTCACTTGGGAGAGGTGCTGCCGCCGTTCGGGTCGGCCGCTTTGTGAGATGCTCGGGTCGGCCGTGTCCAGATATCGGTGCGACATATCAAGCCGGGAACGGCCGCGCACCAGGGTGAGACTCCCGTCGGCCGCGTGATCCCAGCGGTCGTATTGGGTTTTACGGAAGTATTGATAGCGCCGGGGCGCATAGCCTAATTCCAACGCATTCCCTTCCGGTAGATTGACCGGCTCCCAACCGAGGCTCAATTCCGGCATCAGAAAACCATAGCCATCGCCCACCGCGTTTTTGCGCTGCACGAGATTGTCATCGTAAGCAATCCCCGCCGTGGCGCCGGGTCGCAGGCCCCAGTCCTGCCCCAGCGCAATCCCCGGCGAGCGTGGCGGCGGCGCCAAACGGAACATATCCCAGGCACTCTCGCTTCGGGGCCGGCCCGTTTCGGTCGGCGCCATACTTTCCGCCAGACGCGTCCCCAGGGTGTCGGGCGGCGCCGCACTGGGCGAGTCGGCTTGAAGCCCGGCAGACATGGCGAACAGCAGCAGGCCAGACCACAGTACCCAACGAGTTCGACGCATAATCAAGGTCGCCAGCGTATCGGGAATCCCGAATGTATCGCAATGATTATCTATTAAACCCTCGCATAAATTCAAAGCATCCCTCTTTTCCGCTTGAGCAGCCAAACGAGGCGGCGCCTCGATGGTGTGGCAGCCTGGCAATGCAAAAGCAGAGGCCTGTTCGCGTGGAAGTGCCTCCAGCAGAAGCAATCTACCAGTGTGGCGCCAGCCCGGGGCAGTGCCTCGGGCTGAGTGCGGCCAACGCCAAGCCGTCAAGCCCCACACCTGAAGCACCAACCTACAGACGCCCCAGATTTCCCAGATTATTCCGGTTTCCCATCGGCGCGAATCGGCGCCATCTGCGGACCAAAGCATTTTTGAGATAGCTGCTAAACTCATCCCCGGCTCCCCCGCAAGCTTGGGATAAGGCGTTGGCACCGGGGGCGCAAGCAGCTCACGGCTTTCGCAACGGCCTGCGCCCCCCCAAACTCACCCCTTCCGCATGCCTCGGGAGCCATCTCACGCATCAGGCCTTAATAAACTTCCGTCCGCCAGACCTTCTGCACCTGAGTCAGGGGGCACGGCGAGAGCTTCGGCAGCGCCATCGGCACACCCCATGGATTCACTTTTTCGGGCAACCGGCCGAGCTGGCGTTGAGCCCAAAGGGGGCTTATTGACGCGGGTCTCCATCCGGGGACTGGACCTGTGGACGGCCCGCTCCTGGTGATTCCCGGGGATGACGGCAGCGGTGCCTCGAGAAGAATCTTCCGCCAAGTTCGGTTGATATTCCGGTAATAACTGGCCCAACTGGCTTTTAATTTGTTCCGGGGAATAGTGTTCTATCCATGCCTGAAGTTCCTGAAACCGTTCGGAAATTTTTTCCCAGGAGGTCGGCGGAGAGAGCAGGCGGAAGATTTTGGAATGATGGGTGGGCGCCACAACCTCCGCCGAATAATTCAATTCCTCGCACAGCTTTTCTCCCGGGCGCAAGCCAACAAATTCAATCGGGATATCCTCCTCCGGGCGCAAGCCTTGCAGGCGAATCATCTGCCGCGCCAGATCCACAATTTTGATCGGTTTCCCCATCTCCAACAGGAAGATTTCTCCGCCCTGTCCCAAGGCGGCGCTCTGCAGTACCAACCCCACGGCTTCGGGAATGGTCATGAAGTACCGGGAAATGTGCGGATGGGTGACGCGCACTGGACCGCCCTCGGCAATCTGCCGCTGGAAAATGGGGACGACGCTGCCGGAGGAGCCGAGGACATTGCCAAAGCGCACCGCCATGAAACGGGTGTCGGTATGGTTATGCTGCTGGAGGGCTTGCACGTACATTTCCGCCAGGCGCTTGCTGGCGCCCATGATACTGGTGGGATTGATCGCCTTATCGGTGCTGATCAGAATGAAGCGCTGCACTTCAAACTGGGCGGCCAGCCGGGCCAGCCGACTCGTCCCCAGGGCGTTGTTTCGCAGTGCTTCCCCCGGCTGCATTTCCATCAGGGGAACATGTTTGTGGGCGGCGGCATGGAAGATGACTCTCGGGCGAAACCGGCTCAACACTTTCGTTATTCTTGGCTCGTCGCAAATGTCGGCGACAATCGGGCGAATCCTTGCCGCCTGGCCCGCGCCGATGAGTTCCTGTTCAATGGAAAAAAGGAGGGTTTCGCATTGTTCAATCAGGAGCAATTGCCGGGGTTCAAAAGCGACGATCTGGCGGCAGAGCTCGCTGCCAATGCTGCCTCCGGCACCGGTAACCGCCACAACTTGGTCCTTGAGCATTTGTTTAATCCCGGTGCAATCAATCGCCACGGGTTCCCGGCCGAGCAGGTCCTCAATTTGCAGGGGACGAACTTGGGCGGGCGTGTATTCACCGGCCAGCAGCCCTTTCAGTGAAGGAACTGTATCCAGGGTGAAACCGCGACCTTCGAGTTTTTTGACAATGGCTCGAATCCGGCGGCGCGCACTGGTGGGCAGCGCAATGATGATCCGTTTTAGGTGCTTGGGGGCGCGGGGGCCCGTGAGCCAGTTGACATCACCCCGGACCGGGATTCCATGGATGCGACTGCCCCACTTGGAGCGGTCATCATCGAGAAAAACCAGCGGCTCCAAACCATAACGGGGCTGCGTGAGGAGTTGTTGCGCCAGATACGCCCCGGCCTCGCCGGCGCCCACAATGGCCACCGGCTCCATTTTACGGTTGCTAGCGACCGAAAAACGTTCTCGCCAAGCACGCATGAGGTAGCGAAACCCGCACAGCAACAAGCCAAATAACAGCGCATCGAGCACAATCACGCCGCGCGGCGGAGCGGAGGCACCCAGGGTCAGGCTCCAGAGCGCCCAATTGCCCAACAGGACCGTAAAGGTTACGCCCCCGACCCGTTTGAGATCGGGAGTCGAAAAGAATGTTAGCAGACTCTGATAGTGTCCCCACAGCAACAAGGCACAAAATTTCACCCCCAGCACCGAAAGCAACAGGCGGAAAAATTCTTCACGCTGGGGATTGGATTGGGCAACAAAGTCGAAGCGCAACCAATAGGCGAGCCACAAAGACATCACCGCCAACGTCAGGTAAATAGCAGTTAACAGGACGTTCCGCGCGAGCCGATTTTGATGGAGTAACGGCGGGGAATGCCCACGCGCTTTTTTCTCGGTTTGGGGTAGGGTTGTCATGTCCACTGATGCCGGTCTGCAGGCGAAAACAGGATTATAGGGAGCGCAAATTCACGGATGAGTCAAATCCGCAACGATGTGACCAGCGGCCCGAAGCCCCAGCCGCTGAAAGCCGGAGTGCGGCGCCTTGAGATTTTGTGGGTAAGCTGCCGCCCTCCCGCGGCAAAGGGAAGGCCGCGACGACGCTGGATGGCATTCATGACGGCTCATGTTTCCGGATAAAAAACCGTATAACAACCGCTTGATACCGTATACCAATCATAAACTGGCGGCGCACAGGGCTTCGATGTCAGACCGCAGTCAGCCCTGGGTGGCCCAGTCTTGTTTCTGTTTGCTGTTAAGCGCCTAGCTTTGTCTTTGATTGTCGTCCGGTCAAATATAAATTCCCCAACCGGTTCGAGCTTCGACCGAGACCTGGACGACCGACGTTATTCTCGCAGTCGCAAGCATTACTGACGTGGCCCATCAGTTTTCCGTCAGCGTCCAGCTAAACCCAGCCCTTCATCCGGTACACCCACCACCCAATTTTTTCGTGCAGGTAAAGGGCGAAAAAATCCAGCCGCCCCTGTCGGGGGATGACACTAAAACGATTTCTTCGAGGAACACCATAGACTTGGTAATCGCACGGGTAAGGGAGCGGGCGCAGCCCTTGTTTTTCAAAAACGGCCCGCGACCGGGGCATGTGGAGCGCCGAAGTCACCAGTAATGGACGGCACCAATCGTGCGCCGCCAACAGCCGCCGGGCTGCCACCGCTTCATCGTAGGTGTTGCGGCAGACTCCCAAGTTGGTAATCACCGACGACTCGGGAGTCATTTGCTCGATCCACTGTTGCACCACCACCGCTTCTGGAACATCCGGGTCGTGCTCGTTGGCCCCGCTACCGCCCAATATCAGCGTCCGACCGGGATATTGTTGTGCCAAGACCATCCCCGCCAGAATGCGATCACCCGCCTCCCGGATCGTGAACCCCAGCGGATCCTGACGCGAGACGGTATGTCCACCGCCCAGGACAATGATGCAGTCAAAATCAGTGGCGGCAACGGGTACCGTTGCTGCTTGCAGGGCCTGCTTTTTTTCCGCGGCCCCGATGAGCACATCGGCCAGGGGCAAGCTGCCCGCAACGGACAACAAGCATACTGGAACTGTCAGAATCAACGCCATCTGGCGCTGCCGTCGCCACAACAACAGAATGATGGTAAGCACCATTAACGTCCAAATGGCGCCGACCGGCTCCGTCAACGGTATTAAAATTGCCTTCATTGTTGCACCGTCCGCCGCACAATTTCGCTCACCCGCTCCAAGTCCTGATCCGTCATTGCTGTGCCGGACGGCAAACACAGACCACGCTCGAACAGCCTTTGACTAACCTCGCCGCCCCGGCAACGCAGGCCGCGGAAGACGGGTTGGAGATGCATCGGTTTCCAGACGGGACGCGACTCGATATTCTCCGCCTCCAATGCCAATCGCACCGCCTCGGCGGTGACGCCACAGCGGACCGGGTCCAATTGAATCACCGTCAACCACCGGTTCGCGCGACTGTAACCGGCTTCGGGCATAAAACTAATTCCCGGCAAATCTCCAAGCTGCTCCCGATACTGTTGGAAAATTTCTCGTTTACGTCGCACTCGCGCATCCAAGACTTGCAATTGTCCCCGACCGATTGCCGCCACGATGTTGCTCATCCGATAATTGTAACCGATTTCGCAATGCTCATAATGCGGTGTGGGCTCGCGCGCTTGCTGGGAGAGTTTGCGGGCATGCTCGATTAAAGCTTGGTCATGACTCGCCAACATACCGCCACCCGAGGTGGTGATGATTTTATTGCCGTTGAAGGAAAACACCGCGGCACGAGCATCATGGCCAGCATGTACAGACGCCCCGTCCGTTTCAGTGTAGAGAGCGCCCATTGCTTCGGCGGCGTCAGCAATCACCGGTACCGCATACTCTGCGCAAATAGTTGAAATCTTCGGCAAATTGGCACACTGCCCATAGAGATCCGTAGGAATAACTGCTTTAGGCAATTTACCTCTTTTAGCACATGCGGCTAATTCTTCGGCCAGTAAATCAGGATCCATATTCCACGTTGCTTCGTCGGCATCAATAAATGCCAACGTTGCGCCTTGGTAAACCGCCGGACTGACGCTCCCAATAAACGTCAATGTAGAAGCCAGTACCTCGTCGCCAGGACCGACGCCCAACTCACGCAAGGCCAGATGCATCGCCGCCGTCCCACTGGCGAGAGCCAGACAATGCGGAATGCCGGTGTACTCCGCAAACTCGCACTCAAACGCATCCACCATCGGCCCCAGCGGTGCAATATAATTACTGGCAAACGCCTGCTGTACGAAGACGAGTTCCTCCCCGCCTAAATGAGGAGGCGAAAGAAATAAACGGCTTAATTTTGAACTGGTGGTCACACAACAAAAGGGTTGACGGTTGGCAACGATTTCATGACTAACCGCTGCGTGAAAGGAAGACGGCCAAAATCATTTGTCGGTATCGGGTGACGGCAACACCAACGACGGCTGGCATTGATGGCAGAGACTTGGAAGTAATGTACGAAGAATCCAACGCAGGTCCTCACGTAAAGAAATCTTTTTCAAATAATCCAGATTCAGTTGCACCTTGGCGGGATACAGCACTTGATCGTTGTAAGCCACCGGATCGCGGGCGGCTGCCAGCAACTGCTCCTCATCGCGAAAGGCCACTGTGGCTGGACCGGTAATGCCGGGACGCAATTCCAATAACCGGGCGGCCTCTCCCTGTAAACGATCGGCGTAACCGGGCACATCGGGTCGGGGCCCCACCAAGCTCATTTGACCGACCAGGACGTTGTAAAGCTGTGGCAATTCATCCAGCTTAAAACGTCGCAGGCACCGGCCCACCGGTGTTATGCGCACATCGCCTGCTACGGTGATTGTTGACGTGGATTGCCGACGGTTCGTCATCGTGCGAAATTTGCAGACCTGAAACAGCCGCCCTTGGCGACCTACCCGAGGTTGCCGAAAAATCACCGGCCGACCATCCACCACCCAGATCAGCAACCCCAACATGACCAACGGCATCAGTAAGATCACCATTCCCACCAACGCGACGGCAAAATCAAAGCCGCGCTTGCCGTACCGTGCATAAAAGCCTGCTGACCTCATCTACGGCTAATACTAAGTCAATCCCAGTTCTTGGGTAAAGGTGCCTGCAATGGAGTTGAATCGAGCCAGTTGCAGCAGTTTTTCAATTTTAATCGGATTGCCGCGTCGCCCCACCATTTGCTGCCAATAATAGAGACGCGATCGCAAGCGGTTGATTCGGGTCGGCAGACCGGCGTCAGCAGGGTCCAACTCATAAGGGTGCAGATAGAAGATCAATGGCCCCTGACGTTGCGCGCGAGTAATAAATTTTTTCAACAAGGCAAAGGGCAGCATCCGCAGGTAGCCGCCTCCGGCGATGGGCAGATTGATCCCCGCGCAGCGGAGCGTTGCGGGCGGAAATTCCCAAAATCCGGGACGAATCTCGTGGGGAAAGGTCGGCGCGTCAGGAATTCCGTATAACCCGCGGCGGATCGGAAAAATGCTGGCATCATAACGCAACCCATGTTTTTGCAAAATGTCCAATGCCCAGAGCGACTTTCGGGTAATGGACCAATACGGCGCCCGATACCCCCAAATGCGCTCGATGCCAATACCGCGTAGGATGTCCAGTGACCGCAACAGATCCTCTTCAAATTCGGCCGGAGTGAGTTGATAAACCAACCGATGCCGATAGGCATGAATACCAACCTCGTGCCCTTGCCGCTCCATCTCGCGGATCAGATCGGGGTAAGCTGCCGCCACCGGGGTCAGAATAAAAAAGGTCGCCTTACTATTATTACGGGCGAATAGCTCCAGGCAGCGGAGTGTATTGGGTAACACACTGGCATCGGGCGGGCGGTCGTGTTGTCCGGTTGCGGCGGCCTCAGAAAACAGGTCCACCGACGAGGTGAACCAGTCCTCCACATCCACCGTCATGACGAAAGCTCGGCTCACAAATTATCCCAGTCAGCCAGCGTTTGATACCACCCGGCCAATGTGCGCCAGGCAGGAGACAAAGAGTGTTGTGGGTTGAACCGTGCTACGGAATAAAACCGTTTCAACGGCAGCCAATCCGGAACCATCCAGAACCCCGCCCGCTGTAGCACGACAGCGAAACGGGGCGAGCTGACTACGGTGGCCACGGCCTCCGCCTTTTGATTTTGCGCCAGCCCAACCAAGGCGTGGAGAAGATCTGCAACGTACTTCTCCTCCGCGACGAACAAATCCATCAGGTAATATCGGCGCGCTTTTTCACGATCGTCCAGCGTGGCCGCCGCAAAACCGATCAACTGACCGGCGTGGTCATGCGCTTCCAACAGTTGGTATTGACGCGTCGGCGCCTGTAAGAACCGCCACCGCAGCCAATCCGCACTGCGCTGCAGAAGTAAACCAGGGAAGAGCTGCACGTGGCGCGCAATCAGGGTTGAGATTGCGGCGGGAACGGTCGTGGTTTTGCGAACTGACGTCTCGTTTGTCCGAGGAATTGTTTTTACAAGAGTTTGAATGGCGCTCCCCACCGCGCCCGCCAGATGCCCTAGCCCCGGCATCCATTTTCCACCGAGGGCCATCCCATCCACCGGACGCACCAGCAACGCTCGCCGCCCCAAATCCGTATAGCCGAACTTTAGGAATCCAGGACGTGATCTTTCATTGGGCATCGTGGTCACGAACGCGGCCTCGCGCCGCCAAGCTTCAGCTTCGCAGGCTGTTACCAATGCGGAGAAAACTCCCCGGCGTCGAAAATCTGGATGGACCGCCACCCCGGTTAGCATGGCGCCGGTAACCGCCACGGCACCGTCTCGATACGGGAAAAGTTCCATGGGCTGGACGCCAACAATCTGGTCGTCCACCTCGGCCACCATGCCACCGTTGACGGCGACCGGGCAGCCAAACGACCACCAATCGTAAGCCGGAGCCGGGGTTGCCGCCTCGCCATACGTCGCTTCCAAAACCCGTCGCACTCCGGCAGCGTCCCCAGGTTGAAAGGGGCGCACGCGTAAGCTTTCCCTAGCCATCAAGTTTCCAATTTCCAGGCCAGCTCGTCACCCGCTGGAAGGTCCATCAGCAGCGTGAACCGCCGACCGTCCGACAATTCCACGTCAACCGGCACCTGTTTCAAATCCAGATCGCTGGCGTTCGTCACACGCAGACCGTCCGGAGTGGTGGCGACCCGCACCCGGCCAGTTTGCGGGCTCAATACTTCGCGCCAGTATTTGCCAATCCCAAAAACCGTGTTGATGTGCAAATCGCCATGAAATTGCTCCAAGGCATGACGCAGGGTGTATTCGGTGAAGCGCGTGCAGGCGTAGCCATCGAATTGGCGCAAATGCTGATGACACATGAACACCACCGGAATCCGCCGCCGGTGCGCTCGATGAATCCAAAACAAATTCATGGCCACATGATAGAGGTGCTGCGGGTCGCCCGGATACCGCTTCGTCAGTTCCACGGCGGCGGTCGTGGGCGGATGGTGCGGCGGTGGCTGCAACAGGACATTGTGACGCGTGCGCACGTTGGAATCGCTCAAGACCTCACAACCCGCCGCTTCCATGGCGGCGGCCGTAAAGCGGTCGTTGGTGCGGTTGGGCATGGCCCAACTGCGGGGGGTAAAGTGAAAATACTGTTCAAACAGTCGTCGCGCTTCGAGTGCGTTGTCCCGCTGCTCGGCAAAAGAGCTGTGATCAGCAGTCAGCCACGGGTACACCCCCGCCCCCATTCGCGCTTTGGGTTTCCAGCCGTTCTCCAGTGCCCCGGCGGTGTCGGTTCCGTAATGCAAGTGGCCGTGATTTCCCAACTCCAGCAAAAACCGCTTGTTGGAGCGGAAGGGATAGACACACGCATGACGCAACTCGACGTGATCCTGCATCCAGCGGATGAACGTCGGGATGCGGGCCGCCCCGCGATCCGCGCCATAGTGTTCGCCCCATTGACGCGCCGCCGCCTCATCCAGGGAAAGACGCGAGGAGAGATAAAGTGTCTGCGGTATGCGGTACCGGGCCGCCAGACTTAAGGTCACCTCCAAGCCCTCGATGGATTGGAGGGTGGACTCGTCGTATAAATCCATGTCGCCGCGCCATGCAAAAGCGGACTGGCACGCGCCGGGATAGCGCTGAATGACCGCGCGTTGGATCGTAGCAGTGCCGCCAGTGCGGCAGTTCGCATAGTGAACCGTCAGGTTCTCCCGAAAGTGTCCCCACTCGACCAGCAGTTGGAGGCTTCCGGGGCCGGACGCCGTTTTCACTTGGAAATCCAGATCCACCTCATGGACTTCGCCCGATTCGAGGCGAGGCAACATGGTGATCTGGTTTTGGCCACAGCACCATGCTGGCGGCACCTGCAAAGTTAGACGGAGTCCGGTTTGCGTCGGAACAATCGTATGATTGCCGATCAGTAAGCGTAGGCGGAACTGCCGACCCACAAGCAACGCGCCTAGTTCATATCGAGGCATGCGCGCTGTGAAGGGACCGATCAAGTTGAGCGTTAGTTTCGGATGCGTTGAGGGAGTCGGATAGCCGGCGGCCAGACCGCGGGTTGTGCGCCCATTTGCCTGACGCAGACCAATGGAGTCAAGAGGCGTGTAGGTGGTCGCCAACAAATGCCGCTCCAACTTGGTTACATACAACTCCAAACCCAAAAGAATGGCGAGCACGACGGCTACGCTCAACGGCTCAGCCCCGGCAAAATACAACGCGAGCAATCCGGCCAGTGCCATGACACTTTCCACGGCCAGCCGAGACCAGCGGATCTTTTTGACAAAAAACTCGCTGAAGACATTGGCGAGGTAGTTGATCCAACCCCACGGACCCCGATACAGAAAGACCAGACGAACCCCAATCACCGGCGCCAACAGGACGACCGCCACCAGATAAAAACCGATCTGCATCAGATGATTTCGACTGCTTTGATGGCGCGATCCTTCCCGCTGGCCACTTGCTCAATTCGCGTCATGTATTGTTCTAAAATGTTATCTAACAAAAGCGTTTCCCGAGCGAACCGCCGCCCGTTTTCACCCAACTGCGGTAGTTCGTGCGGTGCCGCCGCCGCACGCGCCACCAAACGAGCCAAACCTTCGTGATCCAGGCTGCCCACTACCCACCCTACCTCGTGACGCCGAATCAACTCTCCCTGCATTCCATCCAGTGCTGCCAAGATGGGCTTTCCCGCACCCATGTAATCCACCAACTTGTTCTCAAAGTAAATGTCAATGAGCGGACTTTTGAATAGAGTCATCAGGGCCACGTCCGCCGCCGCCAGAATCGTGGGAACCTGGGACTTGGGCACGGGGTCGTGGAAATGGATGTTCGTCAACCCCAGGCGGGCTGCCAGCGCCATGACGGCCCGCTTGCGTTGCCCCTGACCAAATAGGTCGAATCGAATGTCCGGGCGGTCCCGCAGCACCTGCGCCGCCCGCACAATCGTATCCACGGCGGTCACTTCGACATGCGTGCCGGTATAGACTGCCACCAACTGGTCGCCCCAGCCGAATTGTTGTCGCCATTGGGCGCGATCTCCCCCGACCGTTAAGCAGGCTGTCGCGTCAAAGCCATTCGGAAACACATCGATTTTATCGACGGATACGCCCTTGCGCACCAATACTCTTTTGATGCCGGGAGTCAGGCTGACGATGCGACCGGCACGGCGATAAAGATAATTGGCGACCCGATGTAATGGCCACGCTTGCAACGGCGAGATGGCTTGCTTGACAACCAGCGCATCGGGCCAGAGATCGCGAATTTCCAATAGAAACGGCGCCCGCCAATAGCGGGCGAGTCGTTCTGCCACCACGCCGGTAAACAGCGGTTGAATACTGCCGAGCACGAGGTCCGGCCGCGGAAGGTCTTTTCCGCAGCGATAAGCAGGCAACGTGAACCCCAGATAGGTGCTCAGTCGCGCTCGCAGTCCGCGTCGCAGCCGGCGTGGCGACGACAGCCGATGCACGGTCCAGCGCCCTCCTCCTGCAAACGATTCTTCTTCGATCGGCTCCGATTGTTCATTATAGACGTTAAAATCTGTTGCGACGACATGAACTTCATGACCGGCCTGAGCCAAGTAACGCATCAATTTGCGCGGCGTCGCCGGCCCCGGCGCCTTCGGTCCGGTAAAAAACTGCTGGTAATAATGAAGAATCACCTGTCGCCTTGTTATACCACCCACTTTCAAGTGGTTCTAGCCATCGCAACCCGATGAAAAAAGCCTCGTGACTATCCGATCAGCTGACTATGGCTTAGCCCGAAATCTCAAAACGTGCGGTCACAATGGCACTGGGTAGATGTCCGGCTTTGAAAGCTCGCGCTCGAACCGTCCCCGTCCGGTTTAGACTCAACTTGCCGGTATATGCTTTGGAGTCTTCGGTGGGATCGCTTTCATCCATTGTAAAGCGGATCATGGTTACTCCTTCATGAGGGCAGTGGATCTGAACGACCACCGTTTTTTCAAATTTTCCTCCTGCTGGTTCAATCATCGGGCTGGTCTCTTGTGCCTGGCAATATTCTTGCGCAACTTCATCCACAAGGAGCTGGTCAGAGCCCCAAGGCATACGCGTGGTGCGGATGACGCGCGCGGGTTGGCCGACGACGGTTGCCAGAGGGGGCACACTCCGGTTAACCAATGCCCCAGCACCGACGCTTGCATAAGGTCCAATTTCGGTATCACCCCTGGAGAAACCACCCAACAAAATTGCGTTACATCCCACATAACTGCCCTTGCGCAATACGAGCTTGGTGTTTGAACTTCGGGGCCCATGACAGGCGAAGGTTACTCGATAGCTGATAGTTACATCGTCCTCAATCACGGTTCTTTGTGGATGCATATCATCCATATAGACATGCATCCCGATAAATACATTCCGGCCGATTTGAAAACCAGCCAACCGATATCCCATGATCCGCAGCCAATTGAACGGGACAAACGGGAGGACGGAAGCGCATAGTGTTTTACGCACCAACCGCCAAACCAACATTAGCGGACCGCTGCGCTTCAGCCAGGCCGGCAACGGTTTATGAAAGAATTTTCGACTCAATTTTTCAAGTAAGCTCAGCGCAACCTACTGTGAAACGCGTCCGCCACCACGCATTGATTTCCGCGCCGGTGGCACACCATGGTTTGCGCGCTGCCAAACGTTTGAGCAACTCCTCATACACCCATTGCCAGTCGGCATACTCCGGTTCGTTGAAGTAATTATTGTGCCAGAGCAGCGACACCAACCCACCTTGCTGAACAACCGCTTGCACCGCTTCCCACGCCTGCGCCAAGGCCCGCTCCCCGGACAGTCCCAAGTATCGAAACAAGGTCACATCCATGACGGTGAGCGGTAATTCCAATAAATCTCCTGCGCCACTCGCACCTGTGGCTCTGCCACCAGCCACGCCGACGAAAAAAGGGAAGGGTACATCGTGTCGGCACCCCAACCGGTCCGCCCAACCATAAGTGGCGTCATAGGCCAGTCCGGCCTCCCACTGCGCCCGCCAGGTTGCCGCACCACTGAAACGCAACAAATGATTTCGAATGCCCACCGGCTGGACTCCAAAGACGGCGGCCACGGCATCACGACTCTCCCGGTACGCCGCAGCGTTGTTGAACCGATAATACCCGCCGTGCAGCCCAATCTCATTACCGGTGCGGAGCAGGAGTTGGACAATCGCCTTTATTTCCGGATCGGTAAAGGCATAGCGGGCGCCTTGTCGCGCCCAATACTTGTCATGAAGGAGAAACCAGGTGGATCGAAAACCGTAGCGGGATTCGATCGCCACCAAGGTTTCAAAATCTCGGATGGCTGGTTTCGGACGGAAGAGCGCTCGGCCCATTCGCCGTAATGCCAAACCGATACTACCGCGTTCGCCGTTGAGCAGCATCCGCCGGATATGGTTGCCATCCGCCAACAACCGGAACAGTTCCCGATCATGAATCTGATCCACATCATGCGACAGGAAAAGAGCGAACGGAGCGTGCTGCGGCCAGGGAGATAAACTCATGCTGAACGATGACTTCACTGGATCGCTATTGCCTCGTTGAATGGCTTATCATGAAGCACTCGGAGATTACTTCTTTCCTCAGCTGCGGTGACTGTCGCCTCATCTTACAAAGGAGAAGCATGAAACATCACCAACATGGTCATGCACGCCGCCACCGAATTATAGATTCGCCACTTGAGCGCGCTCCGCCATCCACTCCATGATGCCCGCGGCACGCTGGCGAATATCCCGATTGGCCGCGTGCGCCCGGGCGGCCGCTCCAAGCCGCTGCCGAAATTCCGGTTCAACTTGGAGTCGTCGTACGGCCGCCGTGATGGCCGCAATATCATTGGGCGCTACGCAAATTCCCGTACGTCCGTGCTCGACCAGTCCCTGATTAAATTCCGCATCCGTGACAATCACGGGTAACCCACAAGCCATCGCCTCCAAGGTTGCGTTCGACGAGCCTTCCACATCGCTAGGCAAAACAAAACAGTCGGCGGCGCTCAACAATTCCGGCACCTGAGAATGGGACACTCGACCGCAAAAGGCGAGATTCCCGATTGTAGGCCGTAGCGGTCCGTCACCGACGAAAATGCCAGATACTCCCGCCAGTTCCGCAATCGCCTGCGCGACCCGCCGCACACCCTTGGTCGCAATGAAATTTCCCACATACGCCACCAAAAAATGGCCGGCCGGCAGCCCGTGACGTTGACGCATCTTAGCGCGATCTCGCGGATAAAATTTCCGCATATCCACCCCGTTCGGAAACACGGTCACCTTGGACTGCGGAATCTGTAATTCCCCGATCAGCCGCCGCTGCAATAACTCGGAGACAGCGATGGCTCCGGTCAGGGTTTGGTATTCCCGAATAGCACGGGGAAAGCCCACGTTGTCCACCGTCCAGAATGTTCCCTCGGCCACCGCAACAAAGGCCGGGAGCTGTCGCCGCCGCCCGGCCCGAACGGCCGCTTCTCCCGCTGAATAGAGGAAATGTCCGTAGAGCGCATCCGGTCGGTCGGGCAACCGATTCAGCGTTCGCACCACCGCCCGTCGAAAAAAAAAGTGTGTCCAGTCAAAAGTAGAAAAGGGTCCGATCCGCCGATTAGAGAGAGATAAGGTTCGCGGACGATAGACTTGGAGTCTTGGGCTTGCCTTGTCTAGCGTCGCCAGACTCGACGGAACATCGTCCTTCTCCGGAACGGACTGATTGTCGCTTGCCCGTCTGACGGACTTTCGCTCACGCCACCAGTGATGCCAACGCCAAGGATGAATCACCGTACACCGAACTCCCAACTCAACGAAAGCGTCCACCAATTGCCGCACAAACGCACCTTCGTTGGGGCGCGCAACGGAAGGAAAGTTGCCGGTGATCACGGCCAGATGGCGAATGGGTTTCACCTTGATCGCGCGGGGCATGACCGTTCGGACCTTGCGACGAGCACCTCCCAGACCTATGCGTTCCGCTTTTGTCTGCATTCTTGGACGTGGCCGGATCGGTGCGTCATCTGGGCGATACGGGTAATACTGACGACGACGTGGGGCTTGCCGGTTGCGAGGCTCCGGATTTAGGCACCGCCCCCAGCCGATGATAAACCGCCAACAGCTTTTGGGATTCCGCCTCCCAGTTGCGCTCTCGTAAAACTGCAGCCCGACCATTCTCCCCAAGGCGACGGCGCAGCCCCGGATCATCACGCAGGGTCCGGATGGCTGCGGCGATGGCGATTGGATCGGTTGGATCCACCGCCAAGCCGGCATCCAACCCTTCGATCAACCCCTTGAGTTTGGGAAAATCAGAGATGATGACTGGCAAGCCCATCCCCAGGTATTCCCAGAGTTTGATGATGTTCTCGCCGGGACAATAAGTGTAAGCACCTACAGGTTGGAGTAGCAACATGCCAAGTTGAGTTTGTCGCAACAGATGATTTACCTGCTCCCACGGCAAAATCCCGTGGTAAACGACTTGAGGATGTTTTTCCAACGCAGTTCGTATGCTTGCATCAAGAACATTACCAGCCAGATGAAATTCAACGGAGGGATCTTTTAGTGCATCAAGAGCTTCAAGGATTTTGCCAATACCGCGGATCACGCTGATCCCACCGACATACGCAAGGCGCAGGTGGCCTTCTAAAGCGCCGTCCTGGGCGGGTTCCGCAACAAAGGCCTTCGGCGGATAGTTGGCAACCACCGTCGTTTTGTGCGCGGCAAACAGACTGGCGACATGCGAATCTGCGGTAATGATCTGATCAAAACAGGAAGCACAGAGGGACTCAACGATTCGGATCATTCCGGACGCCATCCCCCCCACTAGTCGAGGCAATGCTCGCGAACGCACCTTGCGTGAGTAGTCTTCATGCACGTCGTAAATGACCCGTTTGCCGAAAATTTTTAGAGCCACACCGAGCGGCAATAGTTCGGGATCATGGAAGTGATAAACGTCGGCCTTTTCCTGAAGCGCCAGTCGCAAAACGCACCAAAGACCGCGAACCCAGCGATCCAGTTTTCCATGAAAAGCCGGGAGTGGCAGTTTGCGCACCGGCCCCGAATCCATTGTGTCCGTCCAGTTGGCGATCATCGCCACGTCCAGGCCCGCTTGCGCCAGCGACAATGCTTGCTTGTGGAAAATGCGGTCATCGCGCGGATGATGCGCGGTGGTGAGAATACAGACGCGCCTTCGTATTTTCGCGGACACCATAAATAACCCCGTCTCGTTCAAAATAAATTGCGCCGTCGGCACTTCAGCAAAATCTCCAACGGAAACCACGCTCGATTCACAGTGAAAAACGGGGTCAGGCGGCCACCGAAGCCGCGAAAATAGCGTTCAATCGCGGGAATCATCGAGCCTTCGAAATCAAACTCCTGCAAGCCCAATTCCTGGGCCCGGCGAATGCAGCTCCACATGGCGGCGGGACCGGCTCCGTGGTGTTTACCTTCGTCATTGTAACCGCCGAGTAAGTAAAACGCCGTGCGCCCATCATGCACTACAAAGGCCGTCGCCAGTGGCTCACTGTTTTGAAACGTGGCGAAAGCAAAACTATTTTTTGCCTGGGCATACTCGAATAAAATCTGCCGCAATACCGTTGTGTCCACGGCTTTTCTCTGACGGGCGAAGGTTCGGCACACCAGGTCAAAGACCAGTTTCATGTCGGCAACCGGTTTGGTCACCAAGCCGTCTTTGCTGGCGCGCTGGAGATTGCGACGACGGACGGAGGCCATACCGTCAAGCAGAGTGTTTGCCGGTTGATTGAGTGGCAGAATATAGGTGTAAGCGGGCACCGCACGAAAGCCAGCATGGTAGAAGGGCATAACATCACGCGTTGCCCGACTTAAACGCAAAAAGGTCAGAGCGGCTGGGTCGGCGCGCAAGAAATCCACCATGGCCGACAAGGCGTCCCGGTGCGCTTCCAAAACCGCCACGGGATGCTCGGCGAGCACCTTGAGGAACGGCCCGCAATCCGGTGTGAACGGCGGGTTTCGCCGATAGCGGAGACCGAGCCGCCGCGTTTGCAAACAGTTAAACCCACCGAGTAATGAGCCTCCCCGATCATACAAGCCAACCCGCACGAGCCGTTCCTTGAACATTCGAGTCCATTCGGCACGGGTGAACAGGCTGCCAAATTCGCTTGCCAGCGCGTCAAATGCCGGAAGCTCCGCCGGCTGAATTACTCGCGCCGTCATGTACCGGATTTTTCCTGGGTTGGCTCCACTGAGCGGCGATTTTTCCACCTCCGAGCCAAGCGCATGATTGGGGTCATGGCACGGAAAATTGGAAGCGATCTTTGCCGAAAGCCGTAACATTCTTTGAATTCGTTGAGCGTGGGGACCTCCGGGCTCCAGTCGCCATAGATCACACGATCGCAATCACCCGCCTGGGCGTGATGGTGCAGCAGCGTAAACACCAGCCCATCATTGGGACCGAGACGTAGAAAATCAGTGTGACTTTTGGCAGCGCTAATATGGAGCGTTCGGGCAACTACGTACGCGTAATAATAGGCTACTAGGCGCGCTTCATGAAAGGCACCCCACCATTCGCGACCCGGCAGGGAAAATTCCCGGATCATGAAGCGCTCCCATTCCGCACGTTGCCGGGAGTAATATTCCGGCGAATGGCCATGTCCCGTGCGACGGGCCATTACCGCATTGATTTCGTTCATGGCCGGCAACAGCGGCTCTATTTCCTCGATTAGTCGAATGTCCAGCGTTTTGATCGCCTGCTTAATTTTTTGCTGCTTTCGCTTGGGAGAAACTCGGGTTAGATCGAAACTCTGCAACCCTTCCCCCTCCAAGTACATTACATTCCACGCATGGTTGGACGGCGCATCGTCGGGCACCACATGGCTGTAACCCAGCCAGCGCCGGGAAAACGTCGGGCGAGCTGAACCTGGGGCAAATGTGCGCAGCACATCCACCGGCTTACAAAAGCCGGGGGCCACCTGCTGCCACCAGACACCATCGTGGTAATGGGCCGCTTTGCCGATCGCCTTTAGGTTTGCCGCAGTTTGCGCCTCATCCATGTTCAAAATGCACTTCTGGAACGGTATAAACCGCTCTTGATTGTCGTCGCCAACTTACACATTTGCCCGTTAGGGCGGCGTTAACCCCATCACCAGCCGCATTTTACCTCGGGGGGTGAGCGGAATCGTCTCACAACGCTCACGTTGGAGCTGAACCTGCGGTCCCAACCGAGCCGTGATGGCCCCGCACAATGAATCAATGCTCGTTTTCGCATCGGCGCCCGCGACCACGTAGCGAATCGTAACCTTGTCCAGACTGGTCTGAACAAGCTGGTACGCGCGCACACCGGGCAGTTGACGAAATTGGCCCGCAAAAAAAATGGCCGGTAAAATGTCGCCGCGAGCATTTTGCAGGACATCTTGCAGCCGTCCTTGCAATTCTTGCAACACGGTCAAGGTCCGTCCGCAAGGACACGGTTCCCGGGTTAATGTGCCCCGATCGCCAACTTCATAACGCAGGAAAGGCATGACGTGATTATCTAAATCAGTGACCAAGAGGCGCCCCGGCTGTTCCCAAACCGGTTGCCCGTTGGCGTCCACTGTTTCCAAAATCACATGTTCCTCACTGACGTGCAGTCGGCCGTGTTCACATTCATAGGCGAGACTGCTTACCTCGTTGCAGCCATAGTAAACCGCAACCCGGGCCGAAAAAGTGGCGGCCAGTTTTTGGCGCTGTGCCGGATAGAGCATTTCACCCGTGGCAAAAATGACGGGCACTTCCACCGGGGTACCGCCCTCCGCCAATTCCGCCAGTTTCAACAACGAGGTTGGATAACCATCCAGACACAACGGCTGAAAGGCCCGCAGCCGGCGGATGATCTCGCTTCCCTGGCCCTGATCCTGACCGATTGGATCAATAACCCGGATGTTGGCCACGAGGCAATAAAGCCATCCGCGCCACGAGATGCGGCTGTAGTTCTTCACCGCCATCAGTCGTGCGCCTGGTCGTACGCCCAACCAGCGAAAGCCGCGGAGTCGGGCGGCAGCCCCCGCAACCGACGTGGCGGCGTCCCGTGCGATGCGCAACGGCTCACCGGTACTCCCACCAGTCGAACTCCAAGTGACCCCGCGCGGTGGCGCTCCGTTGACGAGCATCCGTGAACCCTGCGTGCGAACGGTCTGTTTGGTTAAAATCGGCAACTGCGCCAGCGGCGCGCTATTGGACGCGACCAACTGGTTGTGGTCCCGGAGCAGTTCGTTCCAATAGGGAGTGCGCTGGGCAGCTTGGAGAAGGTGCTGAAGCTTGGCGCTCCGCACACGGTCAAGCTCGCGGCGCGGTGCGCGCTCGTAGCTGGCCCAGCGCTGAGTTGCTCTCAACGCGCGCCAGCCGGAGAAACCGTGGCTCAAACCGTACCGAAACGAGTCTAACATCATCTACTCGTGAGAATCGGGGTCACCTCTGTCGCTGCTGGTAATACCCGCCGCACCGTTATTGAACGGCCATAACGGCGAGGCAAGCCAGCAAGGCGTACTTGATGGAATGCGGCACACAACCCCAAGATGACCCAGATTACTCGATCCGTATAAACAGGATTGCCCGCTCCCTGAGCAAGCAGGGTGATCAGGAATGCCCATAAGAAATAATTGGCATGAGGCAATCCCGGGAGGTCATTGGAGTTGACGCGTTGAGCCGCGGCTACTAAACGGAACCCCTGCCAGAATAAGGCGATAAAGAACAGTCCACCTAACAGTCCCAACTCGCCAAAAACCCCTGTAATCATATCATGAGCGCCAAGTCCATAACCATTATAGTTCGCCAGACTGGTGTTTGCAGGACCCACTCCCAAGAAAGGATGGTGGAGTAACGCCTGGACTCCGCCTATAAGCACCGCCGTACGGGCGGTGGTCGAACTTTCTGCTGCCCCCGGTCGGGCCGCGGCCAAGCGTTCCGTCACTCCGGGCAAGGAAACAACGATGATCGCCAGCACTCCGATCGCCAACCCGGCCAGTATGAGAGTTTTGAAACGAGTTCCATCACGATCTCGAAACATTGTACCCAAGTAGGAGCAAAGAAATGCCATTAAACCGACAAAGCCGGTTCGACTCATGGTAAGTGCCATTGAGAAGCTACAGATAACTAGGGCGCAGGCGGATGCTACCCGCACCGCTTGAGGTCGCCGAGTGAATAGCAAATAGAACAAAATCGGTATTCCACCCAACAATACAATAGCAAAGCCATTTGGGTTGCGGCAAGGCCCCGCAAAACGACGACCCTCTGCTAGATTGTCCAATCCACGATACTCCATGACCTTACCCCGCAGGTCTTCGTTAGCAGCCAAATTTGCCTGAGTCACCACCGGTAGAACTTCAAAGTACTGCGATACGCCAATAGCTCCCGAGAGAGTTACTCCCAAACCGATCACTAGAAGTAGTTGACGTAGTGCGGCCACACTGGTGATCAGCGTGGCAATGGTGAAGGGTAGCGTAGCGTAAGCGGTCACCGTAGCCGCCAGCGCAAAACCGGTTGTTGGACTAAGCGCAAAAACGGCTGACAACCAGACACTAGCGACGAAAGCCGCCAAGCAGCCGTATAGCCGCCAGTGCAATCGTGGAATTGGCGTGGGCCGCAGGAGTCTCCGCAAAACAGCGGCAGCAAACAAGATTACCAAGGCGCCCTGTCCTACCGAGAAAAGCCCGCGCGTACTGAAGCCAGCAACGGCCAGTAAATAGTCCAAACCAGTACTCGCGGCGTAGGCCGAGAACACTATCATTGGCCGATAATAACAAAGCCAGAAAATGCCCAATCCCAGCGGCACAAGAAAAAAGATGCTGGCGTAACCAAGGCTCACATCAGTTGAGAGAAAATTGTTTCATTAAGTTCACCATGATGGGAGAAGTCATGACTCCGGAGCCGATGAGAGATAAGTTATCCGTACTCACAACTGAGCTACTGTGGATCTCGCCAAAGGCCAATTAGGGCTTATCTTTGACTTCTAATTGCTTACGCAAAAAAGAGTCAAGCTGCGTTCCAACCGTTATCCACGAAAAGCGTTCTCTGTTTCCAATTGATCCAGAAGCTGAGCCAATGGATAACTGCGCAAGCCATTGCCCCATCGCCACCGTCGCCGAACCCGAAAATGCTCCGCCCAGGGAATGTTCTCGCACCAAGCGAGTGGCGTCCGAAACTTCCGGAGATACCAACAGCACCGGCGTACGCGCTCCTACTGCTTCGAACAGCTTGGCTGGAATAATGCCCATATCATTTTGGGCGGTTGTCGGTTCGATGGTTGTGATTACAGCCGCGGCGCCAGCGCCGCCAAGCGCCGCCAGTACATTCTTACGCGATACGTTGCCGTGGTTGACCACCCACGCATCGGCCCCCAGTTCCGCTGCCGCGCTTTGCACGTGTGAATAATCACCGCCGAAATAATGCAAACGCACTGGGCGAGTTTGTGCCCTCTCCTTATTCGCTTGAACCACGGCAGCGATGATCGGGTGAATGGTCCGTTTGGGTGGATAGAATCGGCCTGCGTACACCACAGCAAAATCGTCGAACTTTGTCGGCTCGATCGCGACAAATTCATCAGGATCATAGCCATTGGTCACCACCTCTATCGGCTTGGCAAAGGCAAATTCGCGACGCAGATTTTCCGCCCAAGCAGGCGAGACTACAGTTAGTCCTTGCGCCGTCGTCAGTAGCGCAGCTTCACGAGAACGAATTCTCCGACTGGTTAAAGGAGAACGATGAGGGTTCTGACTCCAAGGATCCCGGTAATCCAAAATCAGCGGCGACAATAAGCGCTGCGCGACAATTGCAGCGGCGGAGAAACCCGTATATGGCGGCGCAGAAGCGAGTACCATATCAGCATCGCCTGGGCGTAAGGGTGCGCAGGCACGCACCGCCGCCGCTTGCCAGCCCAACATGGGCTCCCAGCCAAGCCATTTGGGCACCTGTCGAACTACCTTGGCGGGAAACCGCAGCAGTGGTCGTGGCAGCTGGGTGTGACCAGCAGTCAAAAACATCCAATCACAGCCTGTCGATCGCAACCGGATATGCTCGCGGGCACAATTCACGCGAACATCCACACCCGGTTGAGGATTGGCCAGTAACTCCGGCGCAAGGGTGACTACTTCGACATCCCAACCGCACCGAGCCAGATGCTTGGCCACGTTCCAACAGCGCACTGCGCCCACAGCGCGAGACGGCGGAAACGCATAGGCGAAAAAGAGCAATCGAGGAGGACGGCCTACTAGCATGCACCTTTCCGTTGGTTATCGAGTAGTGCGCGACTGACAACGGCCGCTTTCATAAACTACAAGTGTGATCCGATAACGCTGACGATTGTCATAAAATACCTTGTTGCCAGAGAAACAAGCTCAATACCCTCATTCTGCGACTACGACAACTGGTCGGCCATGCACCCGACATGGTGAGTGGTTAACCTCCAAGTTGGTGAGGATAATTGTTCGTTGGTGTTCACACGCCAAAATATACAACCACGACTTTTTGAGAGGATTTCCTGTGACTAGAGTCAAGAGGTCATCTCTTGAAAACTAGGTATGTAATTCAAACCACCAGGTGAGGTGACAAATCCGGGCACGCTTGGCGGATAACGGAAGCTGTTTGAGCCACTATTTTGTCCAGCGAAGTTCGTGCTGCCAACCGCCGATTCGCGTCCTTTTCCTCTTCGCGAAGAGGCGTTAAGCAGGTCAAACCCTGGGCGGATAGTTGCTGGATCGTCGAGAGATGATATCCCTCTCCCACCAAATAGGTGTACAGTGGATTGCGTTCATCGAGAAAAACTTTTGCGCCAATGTACAATCCCATGGCGATATTACCATAAGCCTGCTGTCGCAGATGGTTCATAATAATATAGCCGCAACTTTGAATGAGTCGCCAGTATTGCGCCAATGGCAGATAATCGTTTAGCGGCACAAAATCCTTACCAAACCGTGCCTGCCCGACCGTGATCACCAACTGGCGGACCTCAGAAGAGCCGTAGCTCAGAGGCGTGACCAGTTTGAATTGATTTTGCGGAAGAATCCGCTGCAGCAAGGCAAAGATATCAAGATGATTGTTAGTCCAGGAGGCTGAATTACCGATTAGAATATCATTACCCAAATCTTGTAGTAAATGCGACGGCGGCCGGGTAGCGCTGGTAACTCCGATACCGATCCTTACATAAGGCGGAAAGTAAGCAGTGGGACAATTGGCACGCGCCAATGAATACTCCGACTCAAGGCGGGGCGAGAAGTAAGTAATGCGGCGATTAGCAATCATCTGGCATAATCCTTGGGTGTCCGGAGTATAACGTAGTAGCCTCCTCCCAGCGGAACCGAGTGCTTGCTTGAGCCACTGCGCAACCGATGGATGAGGCGCATGACTTAAAAGGGCGGACTGTCGGGCCGCCTGGGTTAGCGGCAGCAGCAAATCATCATCGTTGCGGCAAATCAAAGGATAATAGTCTGAGCCATAGCCGATCCACAGAACAGGACAACGAAGCCGAGGCACAGCAAGGCGCGCCAGAGGCGTCATTGAATGCAGAACCACGAATTTGGCCTGCTTAAGTTCAGGGGGCCATGGATAAAAAGGGCTCAACCACCAACGACGCGAAATCGTCCGGCACATGTTCGGGGCACCGAGAGGAGGCGACGGCGGAATCTGCCCGCAAAACCAAACGCGGTTTAATCCGGGGGCGACAGTCTCAAAATTGGCGACGACCGGTCTGAGGAACTTAAGATTGTTGCCAATATGTAGAATCATTATCAGATGACCGAGGAAAACGGGGAGACTCAACTGAATCAAAAATGAGGTATTCTTAAGTCAGCACTTTGCTAAGCTCCAATCATCGTTGCCGTATAAAAGCGGGCCGCCAACTTTATGAATGGGTGAGGAAAGCTTGGTCTTAATCACAGCTCCACCAAACCTCGGAACGACGTGCTGACCGTCGCGCATGGGCGCGCCAACCGTATAATTGTCAGGTACCCTCGCGAATCCGAATTGCTGACCAAGACTCACCTCGATAAACTTCTCGTTCGGTTTCCGTAACACCGCAATTCTACATCTCAGGCGTTCTTCGTACCAGCGGGCACGATGGTCGCCGGACGACTTCGGCGTCTCCAGAACTCCTTCGCTTCGGCGAGCACATAACCGGCCGACTCAATGCGGCATAAAAGGCATAAGCCGCTAAAGATCGTCACCCCCGCCATTACCTGAATTCCGAGCGTAAGAATGGCTGGCGTCCACCCAAGCGTGGTAATTGGCCAGACCAGGGCGAGCATCACTGAAGCCGCAACCAGAGCGGACCCCATATCTCGAATTTGTCGCCCGGCGGGATAGCAGGCCAAGCGGCCAGTGTAGTAGGCGTTCACGAAATAACACAGAAGCGAGACGATGGGCCGGCTCCACACCATCGCCAACACCCCCAAAGGCGCCGCCACGAGCAACGCCGTCAGCCCCAGCACTTTCTTGATTACCTCCAGCCGGAAGAAAAGGTCGGACCGTCCCACGCTTTTAATCACTTGCAGGTTGATGACGTGCCACGGATAAAACACGCCGGACAGGCAAAATACCTGCAGATACGGCACACACGGCAGCCATTTTTCACCGAAGAGGCACATCACTAATGGTCGGGAGACGGCCAGCAGTCCCAACATCATCGGTGCGTTCAGCAAAGTAATCACCGTTAACGCCTTGCGAATTGCGCGCCGCAGCACGACTTGATCGTCCGCAGCGGCGACAAAAACCGGGAACGCAACGCGACCCAACAGGCCGGAGATGGTCGTCACGGGAAGTTGTTGGGTTGCATCCGCACGCGTGTACAGCCCCAGATCGCGGGCGGAGTAGAGGCGGCCAATGACGGCCACATGCAGACGGGAATAGGCGGATTCCAGCAGCCCGGAGAGAAACATGAATGAACCAAAGCGAAACAGCGAGCGCAATGCGGCGAAGCTGAACGTGAGCGTTGGCCGCCAGGCGCAAATCCACCACAAGACCACGGTGGAAACCAGCGTGGCCACGACGGTTTGCCAGGCCAGACTCCAAACGCCCCAACCACGCCACGCCAGGAATACCCCCACCGCCCCGGAAATCACCGACGCTAAAACCGTCGCGCGCATTTGCTTGCGAAAGTCCAAGCGCTTGGTCAACAGCGTGACGTGGATGGAGCGCAGTGATCCGAGAAAAAGGTTAAAGGCCATCAACCAGGTGAGTGGTTTGAGAATGGGCATGCGAAAGAAGTCGGCGATCCACGGCGCCAAACCGACCAGCACTCCAGCCGCGACCGAGGCCATGAGCACGTTAAAAAAGAATACGGATGACAGCTCGCGCGCAGTCGGGTCTTTGCGTTGGATCAGGGCCGAACTAAAGCCGCTGTCCACGAATACTCCGGCGACGGCGATAAAGATGGATAACATGCCGATAACGCCGAAATCCTCGGGGGCGAGCAGGCGAGCCAGAAAGATGGAAAAGATGAAGCCAACGCCCTGACGAAGGAAAATTTCTACCGCGCCCCATAGTAAGGCGGATTTCGACCTTCTGCCCAGCGATATAACCGGATCGCTTCCTTTACTCATTGGCAGTTAAACACCCTTTGGTTGAATGGAAACGCGCAATCTTTAATTGACACCGGCAAAGACTTCGCAACTTGATCCGAGGTAATACCCATCGTTTCAGAGTAGGTCGAACTCCTTCAGATGTTCACAGACTATTGAGCGTTCAACATTCATAAGAACATCAAGAATGGACAGGTTTGGTATGAAAGCTTGGTGTCCCGGCTGCAGATAGGTGAGAGAACGTGGACTGAGAAAACTCAAGGCGATACCGGCGGTGGCAAAATCATCCTTTCGATATAATGCCGCACCTCCGGGCAGATTATAGTAGTGGGTTGCGCCTTCGCGACGACAGATGTCCTTGAGCCGAGCCGCTCGCTCCAACCCAGCATTACTATAGAGCGATGAAGAAGCCACAACCCGCGTGTGAATTCCCAGATACTCCATCACTAGGAGGATACTGTTCCTGGCCAACTCCGCCACTGAACCCACCTTCTCACGGAACAAATTTTCAACTAATGGGTAAATGACTTGGAAATGGGGTGACAGCCGATAATTCAGAGATACTGTCGTCAGATATTTGGGTAGCCAGCGATCGTATTCGACTGCCGCGATTTGGGTATCCCGGATACTCCGATTCGAGCTGATGTTGGCAATCGGGACGGTAAAGAATTTTGCTTGCCCGCCAATCTTAAGTCGATTGCGGTTAATCCACCCTTGCTTAATGAAGGCAACGTCATCGTACACCACAAACGCATCTACTGCCGCTATCAATTGAAAATATCCAAAGTACGGAAATAGATAGGGCTGCATGACCGCCAACTTCATTTCAATGTTAGACGCGGTTGCTGTTTAACTGATAAGAGAACCAGCGCCTTGGCGCGTGAAATCTGCAACAGTCTATAGTAGGAGGAAGGCCTGAAAATGTGCATTTCAACTGCCAACTAAACGGAAATCTCCGGCGGATCACCCCAAAGTTGACGAAACCGGTTTTGCTCCAATTCCGCCTTAAAATGCCGGAGGCCAGTCAGGTAATCATATTGAGGCACATACCCTAACTCATTAACGGTTTTGGACACATCATGGATGAATTGTCGGGCATCAGGTTTGTCTGGCCGGTACACAATGGATGAGAGATGGCCGGATGGTGAAAATACCTCCACGATTCCTCTAATCTGTTCTTCCAAAGTTACCCCTATACCTCGCCCAACATTGTAAATTCCTCCGGGCACGGCAGCCGTCAGCGCGCCTTGGACGATTTGGCAGAAATCCATGATATACACGATTTCTTTAGTCTGGCCCGGGTTTCCCCAAATTTCGACTGGCTCTGCCTTTCTCGCCCGTTCAATCAAGAACCTGTAGGCCATCATCCGTTTGACTCCATCCACATAAAAATAGGGGTTCGGTGTATAAGCATAAATGGTTGGAAGCCGCAGTATAAAACGTTTCAAGCCAAATTCAGTATGAAAGTGTTCTATTAGATCCACGGCAGCGTTTTTGCAAATTGCGTATACCGCATGGTCGCCTCGTGGAGGGAATGATCGTATAATATCCGAAGGAATCGGTTTGGTACTACCTTGAAGATGAGAAGAATCCGAACGAGTCTGGCTAAAAACAATTCGCTCGGCTGCGTTAGTTCGACAAAATTTTAAAACATTATGCGTACCGGTTACGACGCTATCTATGTAATCCTGCGGTCTATAGCCTTGCATTGCCGCCGGCATGACTCCGGCGAAATGAACTACAGTGGCATCAGTTGATTCGGGTAGTTTTGCAAAGTCAGATTTCTTAGTGATGTCGACGGAATAGTATGGAATCTGAGATTCCGCAAAGAACCCATTATCTGAACCGCGTCGTCCGACGGCGATGGTGTTGTAGCCTAAGGCCCGCAGATAGAGCGCCGTGTATGCGCCAAGAGTACCTGTCGCTCCAAAAACAAAAACTGTCTTCATTGTTTGCTATATTTTTATTAGGTTATCGGTGTTAGACTGAAAATGGTCACTATCAGTGCGCGCTGTCCGTATGAACTCGGAAATGGCTTCAATTTTATTCCGCCCGATACCAGTGCCTGTCGGTAAAACTATCACCCGCTTGGCTACTTCGACGGTTTGCGGCAACAGTAGTTCGGCATTGGGGTAATAGGATCGGTAAGGCTCCATCCGGTGGCAGCCGGGCCAGAAATACTTTCGCGCCAGCACATTGTTTGCCTGCAAATGCTGAACCAATGCGTCACGACTCCGCCCGTATTCCGCTTCATTAACTTCCACCACCACATACTGGTAATTGGATTGTTCCGTGCGGGGATATTCCAGCAGCTTAATGCCAGGGATATTCTCCAGACCCATTTGATAGGCTTCATGGTTGGTTCGATTCACGCTTAATAATGTTTCAATAGCCTCCAGATTGGTCAGCCCCATGGCCGCGCAAATCTCCGGCATCTTGCCGTTGGTCCCCACGTGAATCACATTGTCGTAGCCCTTAAAGCCGAAGTTCTTCATCAACCGGATCTTGGCTGCCAGGTCGTCGTTATTGGTCGTAATCGCGCCACCTTCGAAGGAATTGAGAAACTTGGTGGCATGAAAGCTAAACACTTCGGCCAACCCAAAGCCACCAATCATTTGGCCGCGCCAAGTGCATCCGAAGGCATGAGCCGCATCATACATCAAGATCAGGCGGTGACGCTGGGCCAGCTCCGTGAGGCCCGCGATGTCACACGCCCGCCCCCAAAGGTGCGTGGCAATGATCCCCGTGGTTCGTGGCGTAAGGTGTCGAGCGACGGCCTTGGCATCCAAGCAATGGGTGGCGGGATCAATGTCGGCAAATACCGGAGTGATTTCCTGCCATTGCAGCGCATGGGCCGTGGCCACGAACGTAAAAGAGGGAATAATCACTTCGCCATGCAGGCCGGCGGCCCGCGTGGCCAGCTCCAAACCAATCGTCGCGTTACAAACAGCGATGCAATGTTTGACGCCGAGATACTGAGCGATTCGGCGTTCGAATTCTTGAACGACCGGACCGTTATTGGTCAACCATTTTCGGTCTAAAATCTCGCCAACGCGCGCGAGAAATTTATCGCGGTCCGCGATGTTGGGGCGACCGACGTGTAGTGGTTCCGGGAAGGCGGGAGACGGAGACGGGGTGTTCGGGAGAGCGGGATCACTCATCTGCAAAGGTGTTTGGGGCATAGGCGCAAATTCAATAAGGCTGCATTAGATACCGTGGCGTCAGCGGTTCCGGCGCCGATCAAACTGGTAAGCTTTGGTTCGCTCCAATGGTAGAGTTCATGTTTGCGACCGGCGTTGGTTGCGTAGAGGCTGCCAATAACCGTTCCAAGATGGCGACGATCCTTTCTCCAGCGTGACCGTCCCACAGAGGCGGGATGGTGCCGCGCTTCCATTCCCCAGCGAAGAGGCGGTCCAACGCGGGCTGAAGCCGCGTGGGATCAGTGCCAATCAATTCATTGGTCCCCAGCGCTACGGTTTCCGGGCGTTCGGTATTGTCGCGCAACGTCAGACAGGGTACGCCTAAAACCGTGGTTTCTTCGGTGATCCCGCCGGAATCCGCGATCACGGCTCGAGCGTGTTGCACCAAATAGTTGAACTGCAGATAGGTTTGCGGGGCTACCACGCGCAGATTGGCGGGCAGCCCCTCTGCACCAGGCGCGGTCAAGACTTTGCTCGTACGGGGATGTACCGGAAATACCACGGGATGTCCGCGCGTGCCCGCGCCCACCGCCAGTAAGAGACGATGCAAGCTTGTCGGTAAATCCACATTCGCGGGCCGGTGCAAGGTCAGCACAAAATAATCTCCGGGACGCAGGTCGTACTCCTCCCAAAACAAGGGAGGGGTGAAACGCGGTCGCTGGGTCAGGAGCGTGTCAATCATCGTGTTGCCAACAAAAAAAATGCGGTCCGAGTCCACGCCCGCGCGGCGGAGGTTTTCGTTGGCGGTTTCGCTGGTGGTGAAAAACCAGTTCGTGATGGCGTCGGTCACCACCCGGTTGATTTCCTCCGGCATGGACCAATCGCCGGAACGGATGCCGCCCTCGACATGCGCCACCGGAATGCCCGCCTTGCGAGCGACAATCGCGCACGCCATGGTGGAATTAACGTCGCCCACCACCACGCAAGCAGTTGGTGGTTGTTGGCGCACCAGTTTTTCATAACCCTGCATAATCGCGGCCGTTTGTTCCGCTGCAGTACCCGAACCCGCTTCAAGGTTCACCTGCGGCTTGGGCAAACCAAGTTCTTCAAAAAATGCACCTGACAAAGCGTAATCGTAGTGTTGTCCGGTATGCACCAAGCGATAACGCAATCGTCCGCCCTTTTGCGCCACCGCCGTCAATGCCGCAACGATCGGAGCGATTTTCATGAAGTTGGGGCGGGCCCCAGCGATTAAATCAACCAACGGGTTCATGCGGTCGTCTTCCCATCGTGGACGTTAACCAGTCTGTAGTCCGATAAATTCACGCCAGTGAGCCTCCAGCTTCGGTCGAGGCCGCAGCGGCTTGCTTAAAGTCGGCATAGGAGCGTTCGCCCCGCGTTAGCGCCTCGGGCAAGGGCGACTCCTCATCCAAATCCAAACAACGCAGAGGTTGTGGCGAAGTCGCGTCCGGAGTGACGGCTGAAGCACGCAGCGCGTAGCGGTAACCGGATTCCGGACAGGTCATGATGCCGTCGGTGTCGGCCTTAGTCAGCCGGTGTCCGTGGCGGCTCATCCAACCGTGTTGCCGGGCGGGATTCCCCAACATCAAAGCGTAGTCCGGCACGTCCCGCGTGACCACGGCCCCGGCGCCGATGAAGGCGTAGCGGCCAATGGTGACCCCACAAACTATGGTGGCGTTCGCCCCGATGGTGGCACCTCGCCGGATGACAGTTTTCTGGTAGAGCCGGTGGCGGTTGACTTGCGACCGGGGGTTTGTGACGTTGGTCAACACACAGGACGGCCCCAGGAAGACGTCGTCCTCAATGACCAAGCCGGTGTAGATGGAAATGTTATTTTGGATTTTGACGTTGTTGCCGATAACGGTGCCACCGTCAATGTTGACGTTCTGGCCCAACACGCAGCGTTCGCCCAGTCGCGCCCCCTTCATGACGTGGGAGAAATGCCAGATTTTCGTGTCGCGCCCAATGATTGCACCGTCATCCACCACAGCGCTGGGATGCGCAAAGTAAGCGGTGGTGGGCGAGCTAAAGAGCGTCGCGGGGTCCACTTTTTCACCTTCCCGATCCAGACTGACTTGCGCGGCTTGGAGCACGCGCAGGACGCGCAACCCCTCGTGGCCGTCGGTGCGGGGAGGCCGCCGTTCCGCGCAGCAGTCCAGAAAGTGCTGACATTCATCGCGTAACGGTTCGGATTCCGGAACGAGCACCGCTTCCCCGCGGGCTTTGGTGGGGGTGGGCACCTGGCCGTTGGCCCAGTTCAAATAGTGCCGGAACACCATCAATTTTTCCGTCCACGGTCGCGTATCGTCGAACACGGCCATGGCGTGGGAACCCACCACGGTCAATTTCTGTTCCTTGAACGGATTCAGCCAACTGACATAGACATGCGCTCGCACGCCATCGGCAAAGGCCAGAGCCGTCAGGGTGGTGTCGGCTACGTTTTTGGTCAGATAAGATTCGCCCGTGGCCACGATCCGTTGGGGCAGTTGGTGGCCGGCCAGGGAGAGGATGACGGATATATCGTGCGGCGCGAAACTCCACAACGCATTTTCTTCCCGACGGATTTTGCCCAGATTCAACCGATTGGACGTGATGTAATGCAACTTGCCCAGTTCCCCGGCAGCGAGCAACTGTTGCAGTTTCAAAATGCAGGGATGGTATTGAAGCAGGTGCCCGACCATCAGGACCCGGCGTAGTTGTTCGGCCTGAGCCACCAGTTCCTCCCCCTGTCGGGTGTCCAGACAGAGCGGCTTTTCCACCAGCACATCCTTGCCGGCCTGCAGAGCGGCTTTGACAATTTGGTAGTGCAAAACGGCGGGCGCGGCGATGGCTACCTTGGTGATGGTCAGATCGGCGAGGACCTCACCCAATTGGGTGGTCTTCCGCACGTCCGCATAACCGGTTTCATAATTGGCGAGAGTGGACGGGGTTTGGTCGCAGATCGTGTGCAGGACGCCCAGGGCATTAAAATTACGGGCGAGGTTTTTGCCCCAATAACCGGCGCCAATAAGCGCCAGATCACGAACGGGTGTGGACATGGTAAACTGAGGATTTCAGGTGGATGCAAGCGCGGATTGGCGCGCCCCAGGAATCAGGTGATTGCCGCTATCAGCGCGGCGACCACGCGGTCCTGGTCGGCTTCGCTTAGAAAGGGGTGCATCGGCAGACTCAGCACTTCTCGGGACGCCTGTTCCGAAACGGGAAAGTCGCCGAGTTGGTAGCCACAGTGGGCGAAGGCGGGTTGTTCATGCACGCATTTGGGATAATACACCGCAGTGGGAATTCCCTGGGCTTTAAGCTGCTCGGCTACGGCGTCACGCTGCGACACGCGGATGGTGTATTGGGCATAGACATGCGTATTGCCGGGCGCAACTTCCGGCACGCGGACTTGGGCGCGCAGCTTCTCGTTGTAACGGGCGCCAATACGGGCACGTTCCTGCAACTCCCAGTCAAAGTGCGGCAACTTTGCCAGCAGGACCGCAGCCTGCAGGGTGTCGAAGCGTCCGTTCAAACCAACGTAGGGATGATAATGGCGTTTCAACCCGCCGTGCGTGCGGATGGCGCGCATTTTGTCCGCCAGCGCGGCATCGCTGGTGAATAGCGCGCCTCCGTCCCCAAAACAACCCAGCGGTTTGGCGGGAAAGAAACTGGTGCTGCCCACGAGACTGACGCCGCAACTCCGACGCCCTTTTTGCGTGGCCCCGAAACTTTGCGCCGCGTCTTCAATCACGGGCAGCTTGTGGCGCGCGGCCAGGGCATTGAGCCGGTCATAATCGGGCATTTGTCCAAAAAGATTGACCGGCATGATCGCCTTGGTCCGGGAGGTAATGGCCGCCTCCAGCAAGTTGAGATCGATATTATAGCTGTCCGGCTCGATATCCACAAAGACCGGGGTGGCGCCAACCAACGCAATCACTTCGGCGGTGCTGATCCAAGTGAACGGGACGGTGATGACTTCATCGCCGCGGCCAATGTCCAGGGCGCGCAAGGCAATTTCCAGACTGTCCGTGCCGCTGGCCACGCTGATGCACGCCCCCGCTCCCACATAGGCGGCGAGTTGTATCTCCAGCTCCGCAATCTCCGGTCCCATGATGAACCGGCCATGGTCGAGGACAGCGCGCATCCGCGCATCAATTTCTGATTGATAGGTTTTATACTGGGTCTGTAAGTCAATGAATTGCATTAGAAAGAGGTGAGAGGGGGTTCAACCAACCAAGGTGGTTAAAGGTGATGCGCTGGCGCAATTGTTGAGTCAGAAGGATGCACGTCAGTAGTGGTTTTATCCCTCAACTTGGTTCACCTGCGGAAAGGGGGTGCAGGCAAAAAGCTACCGCCATTTCGCTGCAAGGGACGCCGTCACCTTGGCGATCATTTTCAATCCAACTCTGACGTTTTTTGCACAACGTGCTAACCCGCAGCGAGCTATTCACCAGCAGCGGCGAAGGGCGACGCTAACACAGACCCCGGATTTGTCAACTTTCCAATACCGGTTTTGCCTCAATTTTTGAGAATGCCTCCTTGTGGATTCGGCGAAAACGTCCCCTTGCTCTGTTGTTGTTGCCTGGGCGTCGGGTGGGGGACTCTGGTCGGCCGCGGCTTCCCTGCCGTTGACTGATCCCATGCCGCCGCTAGGACCTTCACCCGCACGGGTCGCCGGTCCAGTTCCCGCCATTTGAGCTTCACGCCACCTCGCTCCAGTTGGATGCGCCCATCCCGCAGCCGCCGCACGGTCACCTTCTTGCCCGCCAACCCCAGCCCGACAGACGCCCGATCCAATGGATACCACCGGCCTTGATAAACCACCGTCCAATCCCGTTGCACCACCCGCTCGGCTTCCCAACTCAATAGCTCCTGCCACCCTCGCGGCACCGCTTGGTGTACATCCGCCGCACTGGCCGCCGGCACACGGTCCACCGGCCCGCCGCCAACAGCCAGCGACGCCGCGTCTCGTGATCCACCGGCCAACCCTCCTGGGCCAGATACTCCGCCGCCAATGTCGGCCCAAAGTCCGGATACCGCGCTGCTACACGCGCCAGAATCTGTGCGCCCACCGCCGTCGCCTGGCGGCGCGGCCCGGGCATCGGCCAGTGGACTCATCCAACGGCCTCCCGTTCCGCTCAATCGCCGTGCGGTCAGCATCAGGCAGTAGGGGCAACGGAACCACTTCAGCGTTGTACCACAGGCCGGGATCATAACTGACGAAGCACAGACGGCAAATATCCTCCCCGCGTTGCGACAATCCGCGGGAGGATGGCGCCATAACGGCGTTACGCTTGAGCGTGCGGCTTCTGCGTCTGCGCATCCTGCGCGTCCATCAACTGCCGCCGCTGCAATGCGAGGCGATATTGGGTGTCGGGTTCCGAGATGCGCCGGAAGTGTTCCAGCACGGCCGCCCGCATCCCAAAACTACCCAGGCCAACCCGGTCATCGTCGGTTTGCTGGCGCGCCGCCTCCGGCTTCGGCCGCAGCATCAAGGCCTTGCCTTGACGAATTCCCGGTGAGTCCTTGCGGTTGAGATGTCCCGCCCGGGTCAGCATCCGGGCGTTGGCCGCGATGGTCTTCTCCATGTCGGCCAACAGGGTGTCTGGGGATTCGGTTGCGTCTTCCAGGGGAATAAGACCCGCGAGGCGGGCGACTTCCTTCCAGCCGTAATCCCGACCGACGCGCATCAGCATGAGATCCACTTCGTCGTAGCCTTTCTCGGCTTCCGCGACCGCACCAATCCGGGACTGGGGGAAAATCTGGTTCATGGCGAAGGCCGCCGCCCGGCCACGGACGTTGAAGAACAAGCCCTCGAACAACCGCACGACCTCGGGTGCCAGACCCAACCAGCTCGCAATGCCTTCGATCGAAATATCGGGGGCACACAACAAACCCTGCAATACGGCTCGGGTGTTGCCGTATGCCAAGGAGGTGCGAATGCCGTGGGCGACCGCCACCGGCTCATCGCGGGCGCCCCGGAGATAAAAGTAGGCCCGGCGCACATTCGGGTCCCGAAGGGCAGCCGGAAGCGGCTTCTGGGACAAGTAGTAGCCTCGGGCGATCCGCCACGCCCACTGCGGATCGTTCATCATTTCGGCCAGGCGGGGGTGTGCCGCCATGGTTTGGTTCACCGGCTTGCGACCCAAGATCGGGGGATTTGCGCGATAAGCCACGGAGTCTGCCGGGAGCAGACGGAACGTTTCGCGAACGGCGTTCGTATTCATAATGTCGGGACGCCGGCGCACCGGCGGCTTGAGCGGGAGGATACGATAAGACGGGGAAAAGATCACGCGGGAAGTGCGGCGATGATTGGCTTGATTTGCCGGGACATCCGCACCCGGCTGTCGGCGCGGCGCGCTCGCGCTTGCCCGGCAAGGGGGTTTCGTTCCACCTTGGACACGGTGAAACCCACGCCACAGCCGTATCCACAACCGAAGACGTTGGACGAACTGCTCGCCAACGCGGCGCACTATGCCGCCTATTGCCTGAACCATTCCGGCAGCGTCACGCCCGCCTGCTTCCTCCTGGCGGCGGAGGGACAAAGAATGCTGACACCCGCGCGGCCTCGCCGATGAGGCGCAGAAGAACGATTTCGCCAACCTCGCCCGGCTGGCCTGCCTCGCGTGGGACGCGACCGCCTGTGTGATGGTGCTGGAAGTCTGGGCCAAGTTCGCCACGCCCGAGGCACCACTCGACCTCACGGAGGCGCCGTCCGAAGCGCTGGATCGGAAGGAATATGTCATCCTCGCCGGGGAATCGCGGGGCGGCAATCGCCAGCAGTTTCTCCCCATCGTCCGCTACGACAACGGCAAGTTTTACCGGCTCGGCGATCCCGAGGAACCGGGGGTGGAGATGCAGGGGCGCTTTGCGCAGATTCTGCCGCCGAAGGCGCCCGACGCCGCGACCCGTGAACTTGCCCAGGCCCTGCTGGCGGCGCAGGAGGCCCGCGTCACACCCGGCGGGCGGAGACGTTGAATCGCGTCAACCCCCAACCCGCCGCCCCCTTGCCGCATCCGCCAACATCCCGTCCCGTTGAATCCCTCAGTGGGCTGATCGAGCGGGTCACATTCTTCAACGAGGAAAATGGTTGGTCAGTGCTCAAGGTCAAAGCCAAGGGGCATCGGGACCCGGTGACGGTGATTGGCTCGCTTCCCTCCGTCAGCCCGGGGGAATGGGTGACCGCCGAAGGCCGGTGGATTCAAGACCGGGAGTTCGGGCTTCAATTCCAGGCGGAGAGGTTGAACAGCACAGCGCCCACGACGAAGGAAGGCATCGAGAAATATCTGGGCAGCGGCATGGTCAAGGGCATCGGGCCGATCTATGCCAAGAAGCTCGTGGCGAAGTTCGGCGAACAGATCTTCGACATTATCGAATCGCAGTCGGCCCGGTTGGAGGACGTGGACGGCATCGGCCCCAAGCGCCGGAAGCGGATCAAAGACGCCTGGGCCGAGCAGAAGGTCATCCGACAGATCATGGTGTTTCTGCACAGCCAGGGCGTGAGCACGAGTAGGGCGGTGCGCATTTACAAGACCTATGGTGAGAACGCGATTGAGCAGGTGCAGGCCAATCCGTATGCGCTGGCCAAGGACATCCACGGCATCGGCTTCAAGACCGCCGATCAGATTGCGCAGAAGATCGGCATCCCGCACGACTCCTTGATCCGGGCCTGTGCCGGCCTGAGCCACGTGCTTCTGGAGGCGACCGGGAACGGCCACTGCGCCCTCCCGCTCGAGTTCCTGAAGGACGAAGCCGGCAAGCTCCTGCTTGTGGACGAGAACGTGGTCACCGCGGCGTTGGCGAAGACGCACGCCGACCGCGACCTCGTGACGGAAAAGATCAACGATCAAGACCTTGTCTTCCTGCCCGCGTTGAAACGGGCCGAGGCAGGGATCGCCGCCCGGATCAAGACCTTGAGTCGCCTGCCGTCCGCGTATCCGCCCATTGATTTCGACAAAGCGGTGGCGTGGTGCCAGGACAAGACCGGCAAGGCGTTGTCCCCCAGCCAGCGGGAGGCGCTGAAGCAGGCCCTGACCCGCCGGGCACTCGTCATCACCGGCGGGCCGGGTGTCGGCAAGACCACGCTGGTCAACGCCATCCTGAAAATCCTGACCGTCAAACAAGTCCGCTGCCTGCTGTGTGCGCCGACCGGGCGGGCAGCCAAACGGATGTCAGAAGCGACCGGCCTGGAGGCCAAGACGATTCATCGGTTGCTCGAAGTCCAACCGGCCACCGGCACCTTCACGCGGAATGACGGCAACCCGTTGGACTGTGATCTCCTGGTCGTGGACGAATGTTCGATGGTGGACGTGCCCCTGATGAATCACCTGCTGCGGGCGCTCCCGCGGAACGGCAGCCTGCTGCTCGTCGGCGATGTGGACCAACTACCCTCGGTCGGCCCGGGCATGGTGCTCAGAAACATCATCGCCAGCGGCGTGGTGTCGGTGGTGCGGTTGACGGAGGTGTTCCGTCAGGCGACGCATAGCCGGATCATCACGAATGCCCACCGGATCCATGCGGGCCAGATGCCGGCGTTTGCGGCCAAGGGTGGCGAATCGGATTTCTACTTCGTCGAGCGGGAGACGCCGGAGCGCATCGCCGACACGTTGATGGACATGGTGAAGCACCGGATGCCCGGCAAGTTCCGGCTCGATCCAATCCGGGACATCCAGGTGCTTTGCCCGATGAACCGGGGCTCGCTCGGCATCCGGGAATTAAACCTCCGCCTCCAGGCCGAACTGAACCCGGCCAGGTCCGGGGAGCCAACCGTGGAAAAGTTCGGGTGGCAGTTTCGGATCCGGGACAAAGTGATCCAGACGGAAAACGATTACGACAAGGACGTGTTCAATGGGGACATCGGGCAGATCGTGAAGATTGATCCCGTCGAGCGCGAGGTCACGATCCGGTTCGACCCGCGGGAGGTGGTTTACGATTTCGGGGAACTCGATGAGATCGCGCTCGCCTACGCCATCACGATCCACAAGTCGCAGGGGTCGGAATTCCCGGCGATCGTGACGCCTTTGGCGATGCAGCAGTATTTGTTGCTCCAACGCAACCTCGTTTACACCGGAATCACACGGGGCAGGAAGCTCGTCGTGCTGATTGGACAAAGGAAGGCGCTGGCGCTGGCCGTGCGGAACAACAAGACGGAGAACCGGTTTACGGGGCTGCTGACCCGGCTCACCGCGGTTGATGCTACCGGCGCCCATGGCAGCCTGTGACCGTGAGACCCGCATCGGACAAGAATCAACCGACGCCAGCAGACGGACGCCTGGCCGCCAAGTTCGCATCCTCCTCCTGGATGATGTTGAGGGAGCGCGGAAGCTCATCCGGATGATCATCCAGGTGTACTGGGCGGACGCTGTCATCATCGAGTGCGAGAACGGTGACGAGGCCAAAGCGTTGAACCGTTCGCCGGTCTATCGCTCCGGCATACAGAAGCGGGGCCACGAGGCGACAGCCGATGCCATGATGCGGCTGGAAAAAGCGCTCAAACCAGCAATCACCGTTCTGCAAACATGACCATCGCCCACCCGCCCTCGCTTTCCAAGTCCACCTTCCTCATGGGGCGACAGTGCTCAAAGCTACTGTGGTTTCGCTACAACGCCCGGGACCAGATCCCCGCTCCCGACGAAGCCCAACAGGCTGTGTTCGATCAGGGCCACGAGGTCGGCAATTTGGCCAAACAGTTGTTTCCCGGCGGCATCGAGGTCAGCGCCGACGTGACCGACTTCGCGCAGGTGCTCCAGAGGTCGCTGGAGGCCGCCAAGGCGCGGAAACCGCTGTTCGAGGCAGGCTTTGTCTACAACGGTGGCTTCGCCCGCGCCGACATCCTGAACCCGGTTGGCCGGAACGAATGGGACATCATCGAGGTCAAGTCGAGCACCGAGGTCAAAGATGTGAATGTGCTCGACCTCGCGTTTCAGGCGTTCGTCTACAATGGCGCTGGCCTGAACATCCGCCGGTGCTATCTGATGCACGTTGACCGGAATTACGTCCGGCGCGGCGCGGTCGATCCGAAGAAATTCTTCAAGCTGGCGGATGTCACCAAGGATGTGTCGGGCCTGAGCCGGGAAATCGAGCCGCAACTGGAAGACATGTTTGCCACGATCCGGCTGAAGCAGGAGCCGGAGATCAAGATCGGCCCGCATTGCAGCGACCCTTACGACTGTCCGCTGACTGACCGGTGCTGGGCTTTTCTGCCGCCGGACAGCGTGTTCAACCTCTATTACGGCGGCAAAAAATGCTGGCGTCTACTCCATGAGGGTGTCGTCAACCTGAAAGACATTCCCGACGATGTTGACCTGACCGACCGGCAGACCATTCAGCGCAAAGTTGCCGGGACCGGCCAGCCGCACATCGACCGGAAGGCACTGGCCAGCTTTCTGAAACGGCTGAAATACCCGGTCAGCTACCTCGACTTCGAGACGTTCTCTACCGCGATCCCGCTGTTTGACGGCCTGTCGCCGTGGCAGCAGGTGGCCTTTCAATTCAGCCTGCACCGGCAGGCGGCACCGGGCGTGAAGCCGGAGCATCATGCCTTCCTTGCCGACGGGTGCGGCGATCCAAGGCCGGACTTTCTGCACAGGCTGTGCGGCTGCATCGGCGACAAGGGAAGTGTCATTGTTTACAACGCCAAGTTTGAGGTTGGTGTGCTCGATGCGCTGGCCGACGCCTTTCCTGAACACGTGGTCTGGATCGAGGCGGTAAAGCCCCGGATCATCGACCTGCTGGAACCGTTTCAGGCGTTCGATTACTACCACCCGGAGCAGTACGGCTCCGCCTCGATCAAGGCCGTCCTGCCGGTGCTCACTGGTCGCAGTTACACCGATTTGGAAATTCAGGAAGGCAACACGGCGAGCTTGGAATTCCTGCGGGTCCACTTCGGCGGCGTGGCGGAGGCGGAGCGCCAGAAAGTGCGCGGGCAGCTTGAGCGATACTGCTCTCAGGACACGGAAGGCATGATCTGGATCACGGATGCCTTGCGGCAGTTGACCGGTTGAAGCAGTGAAGGTCGCGGGCTGAACCTCAAGCGTGTGCCCGCTGGCCCCTCGCTTTGATAAATCGGATCAATGCGAGAACCGCGCCCACCAGAGCCATGAGCCAACCGACCGGATAGGGCAGGAGCAGGACACCCCACCACATTGAATGCCCGCTCTCCCCGCCAATCCCTCCAAAAGCACTTAGCACAAACATGGCGGCCACGCCGACAGCGATCAAACCGAAGACCCAGAGCCAATAGCGGATTACGCCGCGCTGGCTCTTGCCAATGAAGGTGCCGAGGGCAATCAGCCCGCTTCCGGGCAAGATGAGCAGCGATCCTTCCAACGGATCAACAGTCCCCAGCAGCATCGCGATACCGCCGACGGTGGCCAGAATGCGTGCCCAGAGTGTTCGTGGGTTCATTCAATGCTCCTTTCCATCGCGTTCTTGCCTGCTGAACATGATCCCACTCTAGCCCATCCTCTGCCGACGCGTAGATTGAAAAACCTCGCAGATTGATCGGCGCAGATGATGCAGGCGGATGGTCCCTGACACCACCCTGCCACGGGTCATTCCTGACGCTTCATGGCCACCGCCTTGAACCACGTATAAAAGAAGGTGCCTTCGTCCATCACGTCCACGCGGGACAGGTCGCGAATGCCCTGCTCGTATACGTCTTTAGGTACGAGATGGTCTGTCAGTATCTGCGGCTCGGCGGACTGCACCATCGGAACGATGATGTGGTCTACCATGCCGTCGCGCAGAGTGGGTTTCAGGCGGTCGGCATAAAGCCACGCCGGTTGACAGCTTTGCACGTCGTAACCAGCTTCGGTCAGCAGCGGCGTCAACCGCCGTCCGATGTTCGGGTCATGGCCGATCTTGCGCTGGGCGGTAATGAGGCCGTTCCACGCCGCGAGGGAGGCCGGAGTTTCCGGGTGCCAGAAGCACGATCCGTGGTCGCCTTCGATGACGGTGATGGTTCCGCCGGGAGCCAGCACCCGCTTCAGTTCGACCAATGCGCCGACGGGATCATCCAAGTGTTCCAAGACAAAGCAGACGAAGACATGATCGAAGGACTGGTTCGCGAAGCCGAGATGCTGGATGTCCTCCCGCTGAAAGAAGACATGACTGAACCCCGCTTGTGCCTTGAGCCGCTGGGCCGTTGCCAGCGACTTTTCGGATACGTCGATACAGGTGAACAGCGCGTCGGGACTGCGCTTGACCAAGAACCGCGTCTGACCTCCCACCCCGCACCCGGCCTCCAACACCCTCGCCTCAGCAGGATAGGCTGTGCCGGTGTGGAGGATGTCCTCCAGAATGTCGGCTTGCTCGTACAACCGCTGCGTTTCCCGCTCCGAATAGCCATGCACGTACGCCATGTAGAAGTTCCTTTCGCAAATCAGGTTGCCCACGCCGCCGCCGTGGCCCACGTTCAGGGGCACGGCTCTGGTCGGCGGGGCCGTTTCGGTTCGAGCATAGAATAAGCGAAGCGCCCTGCAAAGAATCAGCACCGTAGGATGAACCCGGAACTCGAACGCAACCTCGGCGAGCAGCCGGTTGCCCGGATCATGCGGGAGCACAACCTCAAGCCGCATGACCTCGTGGCAGCCTCGCCGGTGGAGATGACGCACAAGATGGTGTCCCGCGCCTGCAAAGGGAGGCGGCTGACCTTGAACACCCAGTCGAAAGTGCTCGCGGCACTGAACCGGGCCACCGGCAAGACCTACACGCTGCGCGACCTGTTCAACTACTGAGATGGGGAGCCTTGCACGCCAGCACCATGATCTCCATCTCATCAAGGTCAACCGGTCGGCGTCCCCAGTTGCCCGCAGTACCGCCCCAGATGTTCAGCACCTGAAGGCCCACCGTCTGAAACAACAGGGTCAGTTCGCTGGGAACAAACCCGCGCTCGCGCATTTCACCGCCACCAGCCAGTGGACGCGGCTGAACATCTGAAAGTTCGCTCAGGCGCAGCGGATCGAAAATGTTCTTGGCTACGTCCTCGTTGGAGTGCCGCCGGGCCATTGCGAATCCGTTCAGCACGGTGAACAGGCACTTGGCCGAGGGCTTCAGCGCCGCCTCCACACAGCGGAGGATGGCCAACGGCTGGCCAAGCGGGTCATCGCCGCGTCCCAAGAGGCCGAAAGCGCCCTCGCACAAACAGATCGCCGCATCATACTGGTCGCTGAGCACAAACGACGTGGCATCGTCCTGCCGCCATTGGACTTCCACACCCGCCGCCTGCGCGTCCTTCTTGGCCTGCTCCAGCATCCCCGCCGAAATGTCGACACCGGTCACGCGGTACCCACGGCGGGCCAGTTCAATGGCATGTCTGCCGGTGCCACAACCGACATCGAGCACGGCAGCGCCCGCGCTCAGGCCCAGCGCGCCGATCAGGAAATCCACTTCCGCGACGGTGTTCTTGGTGAAGCAATTCTGGAGGTAATTCGGCGCATGTCCGTCGAAGAATTCCTGCCATGCTGTGCTTGGTTTCATGTGTGGGTGGCAGCCTTGATCCCAAGTTCGTCCCGCATCCACTTGGCCACGCCTGCCTCGGCATCGGCCAGAGCGGCGTCGAGCGACCGGTAGCTGCGGCGGCCCTTCCAGATCATGCCGCCCTCGTCCAGCACCCGGATGAATGAATGCGTTTGGTGGCAGGGGCCGATCTCGATGGTGCCGAACTCGGTGAGCCATCGCCACAGGTGCGGATGTGTGACTGGCTCGATAGACTTGGGAACTGTGTCCATCGTTAACTCACCTTGAACACAATGAAGTACTGGTAGGGCAGAAAGGTGTGCTCCGCCGCCACCTTGAAACCGTTCTTCTCCATCTCCTTCACCAGATCGGCACGGTCGATCCGCATCTCTGGCGGCGGCCCCACCGGTGTTTCGGCTTTCTTGAAATCCACCATCACGACCTCCCCGCCCGGCTTGAGCATCTTCTTCATCAGGCCGAGATACCGGTCGCGGTTCTCGATGTGGTGCCACGTGTCGCAGATGAAGAATCGGTCGACGGAGGCATTGGCCAAAAGCGGATCATCCGGCGCGGCGAGGATCGACACCACGTTTTTCACCTTCAGATCGCGGATGCGGCGGTTCAAATGGACGATCATCTCCGGGCTGACATCCACGGCGTAAACACGGCCAGTGTCCCCGATATGGCGGGCCAACCGGAACGTGAAGTAGCCCGATCCGGCTCCAATGTCCGCGATGACTTCACCCTCCTTCAACTTGAGCGCGGTGATGACCTCGTGCGGCTTCTGATACTCGTCACGTTTGGGATCGTCGGGCATGGCGACGTAAGCCTTGGAATCCTGATGCAGCTTGTGCATTTCGTGCATATCGCGCTTGGTCGTGTCCTGCGCCAAAAGCAGACCGGGCAGCGTCAGCCAGCCAAGCAGTGCCAATAAACGTTTCATTACTCGGCCATCCTACGCGCACCACGAGGGAAGTCACGTCTCGGCGTGTCTCTCGACCTGCCTGCCGCTGTCAGTCGTCGCCGCCTCGTCACTGTGCATCAACGCCCTCTCACCCCTTTCACCATGAGCACGACACCCAGCGCGGCCCAGAGGAAGAAGTACAGCGTGAAGCCGCGCTCCAGTCCCGGCGTGTCCCACATAACGATTCCCGTCGCCGTCATGCCCACCACGAGGAACAGCCCGCAGCCCACCGAGGCGCAGTCGAAGGTGTCCTCAACACTGAGATTCAACTTCTGCCTGATCCAGCCAACGACGATCCACACCACAAGGATGTACACAATGAATTCCACAATCCGTTTGCCCTTTCACGCGGTGAAACCAATGGTCCGGTTCCTGTTCAGTGCCGTCGCGGTGCTCGCCCCGCAATACAACTCCGCCAAACTGAAATCCTGCTGATCTGGCAACGGCAGTCCCTTGGCTTTGGCCAGCGCCTCGGCCTGCGGTCGGGTCAGGCGGCCAAACTCCCGCGTGCCCATCAGGCGGCCCGGACGCAGCAGCGCGGCATCCAGTTGCCGGATGGGGACGTTGGTGGTGACGACAAGGTGCAGGTTCAAATGCTCGCCCAAGAACCCGTCGCCGATGTTCAGCAGGTTGGACACTTTCGCCCGGCTGCCCTCGTCACGCGGCAACAGCAATTCCTCGGCGTCTTCAAGAATCGCGAGGCGGCGCTTGCCGCGTCCTTCAATTTTCTGTTCCAGCCAGAAGTTGACGAAGCTCGGCGTGCTCAACAGGTCGAACGCGGAAACAGGGATGTAGTAAAACTCGAAACTGCCGATCAACCGCACCGTGAGCGACCGCATGTACGACGTTTTGCCGCAACCCGGCGGCCCATGCAGGATGCTCACCCCACTGCGCCGCTGACGCAATTTCGCAATCCATTCGGCCTCCCAGTGTGGGAAGTCCGCGCCGTAGTGCAGCCGGAGTTCATCCTCGTTCAGCGGGGCCGACTGCGCCACCGTGACCAACTGGGTGCTCGCGTGGTTGCCAGCGATGCTGATGAGTTTGAAGCTGGGCTTGCGGGTCTCCGGCTTCCGGTAGGGCTGCAACCTCGCGACGGCTTCAGTGGCGGCCTCCGGGGTCGGCGCATAGACCAGTAGTTCCGGCAGGTCGTACACCACGTAAACGTCGTCGCCCATGCTGAACATCAGGCGCTCGATGCTGGTTCTTCCGTTCGGACTTTGACAGGACTCGCTGCGCAACAGTTGCGGGCGGTAATCCCGCAGTAGTTTGGCCAGCCGGAAGGAGCCTCGGAGCCGGATCATGTGGTAATGGCGCCGATGCAGCCGCTCCAAGAGCGGAAGGTCGAAGAACTTGACGCTCTCCGGCAGCATCCCGCGAAACAGCGAACCGGCGTCGAGTGCTTCGCAATCCCCGAATAGGACATCCGGCTCCGTTTCCATCTCCGGCAGGAGCGGCTCGGTGGGTTGATTAAGATTCTCCATTGGCATTCTTTCCTTCAGGCCATTTGCAGACCGGTGATCTCAAACCGTGGCGCGGCTAGATCGCCTGCGCCTGCGTCGAACGGATAAGCCCGGCAGCCCAGTGCGGCGATCAAGGCTTCGCCCGCCGTCACCGCTGCCTCCACTTCCTCGATGACGACGTATTCGTCGGAGCGATGCCAGTTGTGGTAGCCGCAGGAGAGGTTCAGACAGGAAAAGCGGAACCGCTGGCGCAGGGCCATGACATCGCTGTAAGGGTGATGCTGAAACCGCGTCAGCCCGTGGGCTTCAAGCGCAGGCATCGCGGTTTGGATGAACTCGCCGTCATTGGCAAACAAGCGTGTGCCGCTGGATGTGTAGGAAACCAATCCGCGTCCGGGGCAGTCGAACTCGACCACATACCCCACGTCCTCGAACCACGCCGCCGGAGCGTGCTTCGCTCCCATGCAGCCGATTTCCTCGGCGGCGAACAGGGCAACGGCAATGTGGTCGAACCGTTCCACGAGTTCCAGACAGACGAACACCCCCGCCTTGTCGTCCGCCCCAAAGCCGGTGCGCTGACCCGATTCACTCACGCCGAACAGGAGGCCGTCTTGCTGAACGATCTGGACGAGCCGCAGCGGATGAACGCTGTCAATGTGCGCGACCACGCAGGGGAAGTCATCCGCTCGACCCTTGCGAATGTAAACATTGTTCCACTCGTCGGTGACAACCTCGCCGCATCTCTTGGTGCCGCGCTGCCGGACGTAATCCACGAGGAACGCAACCATTTGATCCTCCTGTCGCGAGCAGGTCGGCACCGCCAAGATTTGTTTGAGCAGTTCGAGTTTCATGTTGGCCCGTTCTACTTGGCGGTGATGGACGCGTGCTTCGCCCACTGCCGCCACTCGGCGCGCGTGCAACGACAAGGACGAGTAGGGCGTTTGCGGGTGTAAACCACGATGAGGCTTCTGGGATACGAGCGTTCCACCGCCAGCACCCGGCGGCTGGATACGCCGGACACACCGGAGCGGTTGGTCACGACTTTGGCTAGCCGGTCGCCCCGTAGGGAATGCAGGCTTTTGGTACTCATGTTGAAGGCGAATGTATGCTTTATTCTTTACTATGTCAAGAACAAAAACATTGACTTCCGCCAGAGCCGGTATACCCTTCCTTTCATGAAACAGAACCAACCAAGCGGCCCCCCGGACGCCGCCGATGTCATCAGCGGGATTTTCACCGCCCGCCGCGATCTGGTTTACGGGGACAACTGGGCGGTCAAAGGCTCAGGCTTTACCGTGGAGGAAGCGGATTTGCTGGTGTCGCTCTACGGGGCGCAGGTGCTCAACTGGGATGATCTCGCGCACGACAAGGGCGGGTTCGTCGCCTTCAGTGAGCTGGAACGCTTCCTTGTCCACAGCGCCAGCCTGCTTTCCCGGCGCATCCGCAAGCTGGCCGATACCAAGCCACCGCTGGTGGAGGTTGCCGGGGCCGATCTCGCCTCCGGCCAGCATTTCAACGCCAAGCGGGTGCGGATCACCAAGGAGGGCGTCAAGCGCATTGAGCCGGTCTGGCAGCGTTACGAGCAGGTGGCGGTCAGGCTGCTGGAGGGCATCCCGGCCAGCGACTTGAAGGCTCACCTTGCGGTAAACGAGGCCATCAGCACGGAGATGAAGAAATGGCGGGCCGGGGTGAGTGATCGTTTTCGGGGGATGCTCTAGCCCGGCGCAGGGAGCGTCGTCAGGCGGAGCCACGCGGCGATCCGGTCACCCTCCACAATGGCCACGAACTCATCGGGTGCGATCTGGCCCTTGTGTTGACCCGCAACGAGGCCAAGCCAAAGTCTTCGCCTCTCTTTCAATGTCGCGATATTCGTTTGCTACTTGGTGTTGCTGATGTCCGCTTTGATGCGGCTGCCGTGGAGTGATTGAGCAACGGCTTCAGCTTGCCTCCGGGTGGCACATGCCATCCGGCGATGCGTGGGAGTCTCGACCGCACGTTTGACAACTGCCAGTGAGAAGTCAGGGTGACCCTCCTGAATCGCACTGATGACGGGAATTCTTTACTCTGGTGGCGGGTCACCGAGGACCACCAAAACCGGGTCAGCGGTTTGCGTCCGAGGAAGCCGAAGGCCGCTCGGCCACGTCTGGCTTGGGATTTTTCAGAACCTCCGCGATCAGGGCTACCCGATCCCGTTGTATCCCCGACAGGGTTGCGCTGTCCGCGCTGCCAAACGACTCGCGCAACTTGGGAAGCACCCCGAACGCAGGATCAAGAAGGGGGAGGTCTTTCAAAAGTTGCGCCGACTGTACCTGAATTTCATTTTTGCCCTGCTTAACCCGAAGGAGCATACCCACAGCGGCTACTATCGCCGCAGCACCGACGACCAGCGGAATGACCGCCAGCCAGCTTACCGTTAGTGCCACCAAACTGATAAAACCAATAATCGCTCCGGCAAAAACGAGCGCCGACACCAGTCCCTGCTGAGATTTTTCCTGCTTGTTGATCTCCCGAAGTCTGTCCGCGATTCGCTCCTGTTCCTCCTGCCCGCCCGCCAGTCGGATCAACAAGTTCAAATCATCTCGTTCGGCGAGGTACTGTCCGCAGCGTTCAGCTTGATCTTGTTGTTGAGGCGACAAACTGGCCGCACATTGCTGAACAATTCGTTCGTGCCCATCGATCACTGACCGCAGCCGTTCCTTGTCCTCGTACGAACGGAAGCTGGCGCTGGTAACACCGTTCCGTTCAAATTGCAACAGGGTATGTCTTGCCCAAGCCATCGCCGCGCGGGGATTCTCTCCCGAAATCCGGGGCAAGCTGCGCAGCAGGCTGTCTGCCTGAAACACCGCGTCGCGAACAATGGCTTCGCGACGTTCCTCAGCGTCCCTTTCCTGCTCACGATCCTCTTTGCGACGTGTCAACTCCGCAAGTTCCTGCATCTTGACGTTGATGCTGCTCAGTTGGACGTTCTGAATGACGTTGGACGCCAGATTGGCGTAATCAACCCAGTCTTGTTTTCGTGCCATGACTGTGCCTTTCCAGTGCGAATGTGTCAGTGGCGCTCGACCAGTCCACAAATGGTGTGAACGGCGTCGGGCGCGAAGGATTTCATCGGATCATAACCGAAGCTCGTAAAGGCACGGGCCTGCAAGGTGCTTACCGTGCAGGGATGCTGGCGAAGGAGATGGTAGACCACGGGATGTACAGCCCCCCATCCTGCTGACTGGGTGTAATGAAGTGCTGCGCGGGCTGCTTCGTCCCTGTTGCCCGGCTGATCCCCGCCCGATCCAAGCGCCGCCGCACTGCGGCCAAACTTGCAATTCTGGGGCGGCTGGGCGCACTCATTCGCGCCAAACGCTTGCGCCGAATTGGGCGCATTTTTGTTGCTGCATGACGTGTCACTCTACAGATGCCGGAGCGAGGCAGAAACCCCTGTCGTAGGGCGGGGTAGTACACGACAGCCGTTTGTGGGGTTAATGCGGCCAAGCACTTGACAATGAAATGTATAATTCACGAATCGGTGTGAGTAAGCGCGAATAGACCGGGAGCAGAAAACTCGTCAACACGAATTCCACCTAAGCGATCAGGCAACAAGCTGCCAGATTTCTCGTTCAGTAGTTTTGACTGTGCGGGTCTTGACCACACGCGCTGTGGTGTTCCACGTGGAGCCAGAGTTGACGGGCGCGGCCCTTGCCGGTGACTTGTATCAAACCGTGATCCCGCAACCGCGCCAAAGTGCTCTCAACGCCGCGCTCCGACAAACCGGTGAGCGTGGCCAGATCGGCGTTGTGACAGGCGGGCCTTGCCTCAATGAAAGCAAGTATGGCCTTTTCGATAAGGTTCAGATCAGGCTGCCCGGCGATGGCGACCGGGATCGTTATGATGATTTCGTTGTCCATGCGTGCAGGTGTCACGGCAGACGGCGATGTGGCGTCTCTAATTTGCTGGTTTTCGGAAACACTTCACACCTTCTGCTTGTCCTTGGCAGTCGACGGCTTCTTGAAAAACTCCAGCAACTTGGGTGGGGCGGTCCCGGCCAGCATCAATCCTTCAGCCTTCGCTCGAAAGGACTCCAGTTGCTCCTTTGTGGCGTTGGCCAGCAGTTTCAGACCCTGTTTGTGGTAGTGGGTTGGTGTGTGATCGAACAGAAAGGTATGGGCAAAGTAGTACGTATCAATGCCCCGCATCAAGTCTAAAGCCTGTTCGCGAAGTGGATCGTCCTCTGGGGTTTCCCGCTCGATTTCGTTGATCGTTTCAGTCGTGAGCGCCTGAAGCGTGCCGTAATGGACACCATTTGCTTTCAAAGCTTTGACGAGGTTCTCCCATTCGAGATAAATCTCGCTGACGGACTTCACGGCAGCGAGGGCCACTATTTTGCCACTTTTGATGGCCTCTTTTTCGGACATAAAGTAGCTCCCCTCTCGCTCGGCG